>ENA-OYZV01000074-OYZV01000074.1-human-gut-metagenome-genome-assembly--contig:-NODE-74-length-36892-cov-8.933762_pt1 | contig 36892 bp, 45 predicted proteins | sample MGYA00244203_ERZ653490 | MGnify/ENA primary metagenome ERZ653490 (study PRJEB26926, sample SAMN06165086) | human gut metagenome | biome: ENVO:00009003; feature: ENVO:2100002; material: ENVO:00002003...
GATACGTCGATACGTCGATACGTCGATACGTCGATACGTCGATACGTCGATACGTTGTATTGTCATTTTCCGATACTACGGAAAATCATTAGTCAAAAACGCGGGCCATTGTTCAAAATCGGCACAAGGGGCGTCGTCTCGGCGGCGGACCCTTCGCGCCGGGCCGCCGGGCCGCCGGGCCGTCGTAACGTCTTGACTTACAAGGTTTTAACGAAACCGTGGAAAATGAAATTTCACGTAATTAACTGGTTATCAGTGACTTAAACCTTCGGTCGAATTGGTTTGCCAATTCAAAATCGCGATTTTCCGTAACTTACTGGTTATCAGAGAGTTTAAAGTACTGATTATCAGTCCCTCTAACTTGCTGATTCACAGAGCGTTATCGCGGAAGATTAACCCGCTGAAATACAATAAGTTACAAAGACCATTTTTCAACTACTTGATTATCAGAACGTTGCCGCGGAAGATTAACCCGCTGTGTATCAGCGGGTTAGAGGGTGTTTTGTATCCCCTTGATTGATAGGCAGTTAGAGCGGAAGATTAACGCATTGATTTACAGACCTTTACAGCGATTTTTCGTCATCTTCCGGAAAATGAAATCTTTACAAACCTTTGTATATCAAGTACTTACCTTTTTTTAGGGGGTAAAATTTAGTGTAATTCCTAACTTTTTCGTGAAAAACGGCCCTCGGAGGGGGTAAAAAGTCGTGAAAGTGTTAGGTTTTTGCATTTTCCCGGGGTCGGGTTGTGGTCTTACGTATCCCTTTGGTTTTCAAAGGTTTGCAGCGGTAATTTCGAGTCCGCGAAATCGGACAGCTGTAAATACTTGGTTTACAGCGAGTTCATTTTCCCTTGTAACTGTCTTTCAATCAAGAAGTTACAAAATGACCCTTGTAACTACTTGGTTTACAGCGAGTTCATTTTCCCTTGTAACTCGCTGATTATCAGAGGGGGGAAAAATGAACAATGTAACTACTTGGTTTACAGCGAGTTCATTTTCCCGTGTAACTCGCTGATTATCAGAGGGGTTTTTTTGACCCCGTCTAACTGCTTGGTTTACAGCGAGTTCATTTTCCCGTGTAACTCGCTGATTATCAAGGGGGTTTTTTGGCCCTTTCCAAAAGTGGCCTAACCGCTTGATTTACAGCGACTTCATTTTCCCGGGTTTTGGGTCCCGGAAGGTATGCAGCAGGTTTGCCGGGGCAAGTAAACAAAAAAGGTCTGTGTAAATAAAAACGTTTTATTTTACGATTTTGTTACACTTTTCTCTTATTTTATTTGGTGATTCCGTTTTTTCGTATTATATTTGTGTAACGAAAGGGGGAGAGAGGACGACACCCCGATAAGGTTAAAAGATTAAACACTTAAACACTTAAACACTTAAACATTATGAAAACTACCAACAACTGGAGAAACGAAGTAAATGAAATTCGGGCACGCCTGGAGGCCCTCAAACCGCGTTCGTGCTGGGACAAGGGTGTGAAAGGGTTCGCGCTTGATCTGCTGGAAAGCTACGAAAACATTTGCGAGTATTGCGAGAACAACGGCCAACCGGTTCCGGAGCTCAACGAAGAAACATTTAAAGCTATGGACACGAAAACAAACATTTACAAAGATCAAGCGGTGTTTACCGTTACACGATGGGACGGCAACGGCGACGTTATGACGATTTATAAAGGCGAGAACGAGACAGACGCGCGCGACCTCTATAAAAAAGAGGTCGCAGGCGCCGGAACCCCTGTAGATATAGCCGGATGGACGGAAAACGATCAGGCATTTAAAAGGATGTATCATTTTGAAATTGCGCGCGTTGAATTTGACGAAGACGGCGACATTGCAAACGAAAACGTGTTAGAACATTCTGTATTTTTCGAAAATTTCGAATACTGAAGGGGTAAAAGAGGCGGGTCACGGCAAACCGTCACGCGGGGTGTTACTCCCCGGCCCGCCACAACAACGTGTTTTACGTTACATATTAACCAATTAAAACACATTTAAAGGTATGAAAAAAGAGAACGAAAAGGAGATGAGGCCGCAGAACGAGCTGATCCCCGCAGAACACGCTGAAAACGAGGCCGCCGCAGACGCAACGCCCGAAGTGCAGAAAGCAACTGCGATCCTTCGCGCCAAACTGCCCGCGCTGGGCGCCGCCGCTCTCAACTTTGAGAAGCGGACCGGGAATTTCTTCCGCGCTACGCTCGTGAAGCAGGAAGACGGGACGGAGAAACTCGTGCGCGGTGTAGTCGAAGACAGCGAGATTCCCGCCGACTGTGCCGCCGAGATCACCGCCAAACGTGCCGCCGCATTCGTGCAGGCCGAGGAGAAGAACCGCGAGAAGATCGCCGAGGAAATCGCCCGCCTCGAAGCCGAGTTACAGAGCAAAAAAGAGGAGGCCGAGCAGTTCGACGCTGACGTCGAAGCCGCAAAGGAGGTTGTGATGTCGTTCGAGTTGCCGAAGAGCGCAGGCTGCGCGAGCGTATCGGCACGGCTGGCCGAGGTCAAGAGCAAAGCCGCCAAGATGCAGAGCGAGGCCGAGCGGCTGCGTCAGATGCTGATCGCCGCCGGTATCGACCCAGACGCGCAGTAGAGAGGCAAATAGGTACGTACAAAATAATTCGCTTTCGCAGGCAGGTGCGTACCTTACTACACCCCCGGCTTGAAGGTGCCGGGCCGGGGGGTTCTTTTAAACACTTAAACGTATGAAATTGCATTTAACTAATTTCGGTCGATTCGACAAATTTACAATCGACTTTGAGAGTAGGACGTGGCCCAATGGGGCGGGTAAAACAACGCTCGTAAATGCGTACCTATTCGCGTTAACGGGGCGGTGTCTGACGGGGTTCCAGCCTCGACGAGTAGACGCCCCGGACGACGAGACGACCGGGGTAACAGTCGAGGGGTGGCCGGCCCCCACCATAGAGGTACGCCGCACGTTGTCGCCCAAAGGTTCGACTTGCTTGTATCTTAACGGCGACATGGCTACGCAAACGGAATTCGCCGACATCCTCGCGCAACGGTTCGGCATACCTATTGACTTGGTAATTGCGTGCGCTGACGCAAACCTTTTGACCGACCCGGCGCTTACCGCCGAGCAGTTGCGCCGCTTATTAGTGCGTGCGTCCCTCGTCGAGAACGACGAAGCGACAAGTCTCCGACGCGAGCGTGATGCCCTGCGCAAAGCACGCAAAACAGCCGAGCAATACGCGCTAACCACCGTGGCCGTCCCCCAGCGTACCGTCGAGCCGCTGACAACGGCCGAAACTGACTACATAGCGCGAGCATCGGCCCACATTGCGACGCTCAACCGGATCGGGCCAACGTTGCCGACCGTCTGCCCGGCGTGCGGCAAGCAGTACACGGCCGCCGAGATCGACGCCGTGCGCCGCGAGCGGGACGCCGCCGCCAAAGCCTACCAAGGCATGCGGGCGGAGGTGGAGCGGATCACCGAGCGGCTCAAAGCCTACAGTGCCGAGACTGCCGCAATCGAGGAGGCCGAAGCGATCATATCGCGAGCGTCCGGTGCACGCCGTCGCGTGCAGGACATCGACGAGCAGATGGCCGCGCTGGAGGAACAAATTCGGGCCGCTGATGCGGCGGCAGTCCGTCCCGCCCTGCCGGACGACGTGCAGATCATTACCGAGACGACGGCCAAGACCACCGGGCGCACCTCGTCCACCTGCACACTCACCTACAAAGGTGTGCCGCTCAAAAGCGTTAACCGGGCCAAGCGCGTAGAGATATGCGTGCGGATATTGGAGACGGCGCGAGTGATGACCGACACAGTCGACAAGATACCGATCATCATTGACAACGCCGAGAGCGTGCAGGGGCTTGATGACGTGCAGAACGTAATACGTTTCACCGTCGGAGAGTAGAGGGGTAGCGTTACTTGCGTAAGACGCAACACGGTGGAGCGAAACTACGTAACGCACGAACCGGGCGATATTGCCCGCAAATTTAAACATTTAAAACTATGTACACACGTCAGGATTATATCAATCACAAATGCACGCATAGCGAGTACTTCCGGCGGTTCGTCAATAGTATGCAAAAGCGTATGATTCTTTCCCGTTGGACGGCCGAAGAGTTAGCAAAGGCATGGGAGAACGACGAAGCGTTTAATACGCAGTTTACTCCGATTAGGGAGTGGGGCAAGATATTTTGCCCGGTAGACCCCCGCTTATTGGATGCGGTCGGGGAGAGTTCGACACCCTTAACGCACGTATGTATTCTTAAAGAAGCCGCGCGGCAAATCGTAGTGGAGCACTACGAAACGTGCGGGCGGGTGTACGATCAATTCAAATACAAAATTCTTTATTTAAGAGACGATCCGGGCCACTACGAGAGGTGCACGATGGATGTAATAGCTACGGACAAGGAGCACGCACAACGTTTGTTCGAGAAGGCCCACCCGGCGTTCCAATTTTTATCGGCAACAAAGTACAGCAAACACAACGCGGTTAAGGACAGGTGGGAACGCATAGCAGACCTTTAAAGGTATGGAAGAGGAACGCAATGACACGGCGATTTTGCTCGCAATATGCGGGGGTCTGCTGTACATAATTATTATAATAATAATCGTAGCATCGTTTATATCATGGTTATAGCAAAGATCGGTAACCCGATAATCCCGGACACGTCCGAGAAATCACGTGCGCAATACGAGCAGTTAAAAAAGCTATCCGACGAGTACGGCGTAGACGTGACCCTTTTCCCTGCAAAAGGTACGCAGGTGTATAACGATTGGTACACTAATTTCCCGCGTGCGGCACGATCCGGCATAAAGATCGAAACGAGGGACGGGAGTAAAACGTATCAATACCCCAAAGAGCCTACTATTGACTGGCTTTTGCAAAAAATAGCAAGTGCGGGCGGAGCGATCAGCCAAGCGGCACAATGGAAAAAAGTGCCGCGTGTCTTTATCGACATCATAAAGCAATGGGACGAACTGGTCGATAAAGGTGCGACGATCACGACGGAGGACGGTGGGTATTGTTTGAAGTATGGCAATTACTCTTCTTTCGTCACGCAGGCCCGAGGCGGCTCTGCGTACAATCGTTATTCGGCTGTGTCTGATCGGTTGTACGCACTCTACCAAAGAGCACAGGAGACAGCCCCAATAATTTAACATAACTAACTATGAATAGCATCGTCTTAACGGTAACGGTGCACGCAAACTATATACAGACGAGCGTGCGCAGGTACCTTACACCTTTAAAATACGCCGAATTGGGCTTTGGCACGGCCGACCTGCCCCGTAGGATTATAGGTACGTCCAACTATCGGGAGATCGAAGATACTATAAACAGCGTTCCGACGCCCGACGAGAATCTGCCCGGCTTCAAAGGCTGGTTTACCGTGCGTATAGAGTTCCCCAACGGGGAGGACATGAGCGAATTCGACGTGCGTGAGTTCCGTGTTGTGCACGAGAGACGGGGCGGCCGTGACCTCGTGAATGCGTTCGCAAATCCGACGTTCCGTGCCCTGCGGCGTAAGGTACTGACAAACCTGTTCACGGCTTTGTCCGAACGCGACGCCGACAAAGTGGATCAAGTGCTAAAAGCAATTGAGAACGCGAGCGGCGCGAAGTTAAACGTGTAAGGTATGAACGTAAATATAGTACACTCAGGTAGTAGCGGCAACACCGCATCAATCGACGACTTTCTGATCATTGATGTAGGGTGGCCCGAGGTCCCCAAAGGGGAGCATGTATTACTCACTCACAATCACACGGATCACACAAAATGCCTCGATAAGGTGGGGGGCTTACCTACCTACTGCACCCCCGAGACAGCCGACAGATTGGCCCAAAAGTGGCCTTTCCTGGCTTTCTCCAGTCTTGTCCCCGGTGACGTTAAAGTGCTGTGTTCCAATGAGTTCCAATACACCATTAAGATCATCCCTTTGCGGCATGATGTCCCGTGCGTGGGCTTCGAGATACAAAGGTGCGCACGGTCGGAGTACGCCGAGCCGCAAACGATTCTTTGGCTTACCGATTTTAACGAGATCGTGGACGAAAAATATATAATTCGTGCGTTGAGAGACAAACGTTTCGATCATATGTACATAGAGTGCAACAACACGTTGTCAACGGGTGATATGATGGACTTATTTTTTACGGACGAGGTACCGCGTGACGAGTTCCACCGACGTAAGTCCTATCAAAATCATTGCAACGTAGAGTATCTTATCGGCCTTTTCACTCGTGCGGGCTACACACCGGACCGTCGGTACGAACTCCCGGTTACGTTGTTGCATAAGAGTTCGTATTACTACTTAAATCATTCCGAACGTATTGCCGAGTTATGTAAACTCGCTAACGTTATAAATCCTTTAATTTAATTAAACGTATGAAAAGCTATTATGATTTGAACACTCTTATGAGTGCAAAATTCGTTGAGTACGAAAGTGGCGCTTTGGAGGTTAAGATCGGGAACACGGTCGAAAAATTCCCGAATCCCGACGTATCGACGGCCTGCCACGTCATCGGACTGATCGAAACCATCAAGCAGTCAAAGGGTCTGTGGGAGGCCTTGATCGGGGAGGCGGACGAGGCCAACGCGCTCAAAGACCTGCACGACTATATAAAAGACTGCATGGACTTACGCGAACAGGTCTGTGTGGGGGATATGGCGTTGCGGTTTGAGGTAAGCAACGGTGTAACGCTGAACGTTACGGACAAAAACGTGATTACCCTCGCTTGCCTTTTCTCTTTGGAGAGTGACGAAAATGGGGTAAAACGTCTCAAAGAGTACTACATTAACGCGCTCAAAAACGCATAACACATTTCAAACCAATTAAACAATTTAAACGTATGGACAGATTCCAAATTAAAGGCGCACCCGTGTGCCGTGTCGTGTACCCCGCAGGCCTTTTCGAAAAGAAGGCAGTAAAAGGTGTGGAGGGTGACCCCAAGTACAACGCAATCATCCTCGTACCCAAAACGGACGAGGACAAAGTCAAACAGATCAACGACCGTTTCGCCGAAGCGTTCGCAGAACTTCAGTCGAAAGGGTTCAAAGGCAAGAACGCGAAAGCGATCAACCCGAAAAACAACTGCTGGGTCGACGGTGACGAGTTCGCCGATATGAACGACGGCAAAGAAGCGTTTCGGGGGTATATGATGCTCAAAGTAGCGTCCAAGAATTTCCGCCCGTTGGTATCGGACATGCAACGACGTATGATTATCAACGGTGTGCCCATGCCGAACGTGTCGGTGGAAAACATTTCCGACGAACGTTTGGAGGACGGTGACTACATCATCGCAAACGTATCGTTCTGGACGTATTACAACTCCACCGCGCAGGGCATCGGTTGCAATGTTCACGCTGTGGTGAAGTATGCCGACGGTGAACGTATCGCCGGAGCGTCGAACAACGTCGAGGACTATATCGACCTCGGAGAGTACGAATGAAAGCCGTGCGCACCTATCGAAGACGATAACGGTGACCTACCTTTTTAAAAGGGACACGTTGCATAGAGGGGCTAAAGCCCCGCCGGGCGGGACGGCACAACGTGCAAATTTTCAACTTATTAAAAGTATGATACGAAAGAACTACAAACAAGTTTTATTCCTCGACTTCGAGACACGCTCGGAGTTGGACGTGCAGGACGTCGGGTCCCACAGGTACGCTCGCCATGCGTCTACGGAAATGACGCTTATTTCGTGGGCGTTTAATGACGATACGGCGTGTACGTCTCGTGAAATGCCGGAGGAGGTATACAAAGCAATCGAGGACTCCGATACGTTAAAAGTAGCGCACAATGCCGAGTTCGACGCGGCAATTGCGATCCATGTATTAGGTATCGACACCCGTTTGTGCGACTGGTACGATACCGCATACGTTGCGGCATACTACGGCTTACCCCGTAAGTTGGGCTTCCTTGCCAACGTACTCAAAACGCAGGCCAAAGCATCGCCGGAGCAGATGTTACATTACGCAAAGCCCGTAAAGAAAACCGCACCTGCTGATTCGATGGATTTATTTGGCGTACCTACTGACACCGAGTACAACGAAATGAAGGAGCGTTTTTCAGAATCGTTCGAGAAGTCCGTATGTGTAGGTAGGTATAACGAAGACGTGCGGATCGTCGAAACGGCGGAACATCTGCGCGTATGCCTCGAATCCGTACAAGGTCTGCGCAACAGTCCTATGGTAAAATCCGTCATGCAGTACGGACAGGAGTTAATCGAAATTGAACGTACCTTATTGTTCAAACTGTACGCCGTATCGGACGTGGAGGTGATGCGGCAGGCGTATAATATTATGTCTCCGCTTCCGAGCATCGAGTGTTTCGTAATGCAGTTTACGTTTTACATGAACTTCGACGGCGTACCGTTCGACATGGACCTCGCCACGCAGATCGAAACACTCGCGCATAAGTACGCAACGGATGCGGGAGAGGAGGCGCGACGACTGTACGGCGTGGAGAATTTACGCTCTACGAAGCAGGTGCAGGCCGCGTTAGCCTCGTGCGGGGTGACACTCTCGTCCCTTAATAAAAAGGCACGCGAGGGGATCGAGCACCCCATTTTGGAGTTGCGCGATCAAGCTACCGGAGCCGCATTTTCGAAGATCAAAACGGCCCGCGAGCGGATTTGCCCGGACGGCCGTCTGCATGGTGAATTCGTAGGACACGGCGCCCACACGGGCCGCTGGAGTAGTCGCGGCGTGCAGTTGCAAAATTTTGCACACGGAGGAGACGACACGTCGACAGACCTGTCTAAAGTACAAAGCTACGATCACTTGCGTAAGCATCTGCGTTTGTGCATCTACGGAGCAGGTAAGGACTTCGTGTGCGCAGACCTTTCGCAGATCGAGGCGCGTGTGACGGCATGGCTTGCGCAATGCAAGTGGCGCATGGACGCATTCGCCAACAAAGAGGACATATATTCACGCTCGGCTGAACGTATGTTCAACATCCCGGAGGTCCACAAAGGTATGCCGGAGCGACAGATGGGCAAGTGCGCGGAACTCGGGCTGGGGTTTGGCGGCGGTCCGAACGCAATCGACCGCGTTGCACCCGACTTTTTCCGCACGGTAGGGCTTGAAAAAGTTACGGAGATCGTGCGTAAATGGCGTGAAGCAAACCCCGAAATTTGCGATTTGTGGCGTAGGCTGGAGCGTGCGTTTCGTGAAGCTATGAAAACGAGTGTATGCCGTGTAACCGTTGTCGATAACGTACGTCTCGTCTTTAAGTACGACGGGCGGACTGCTTCGATCACTCTCCCCAGTGGGCGTGCCTTATATTATAAAGGTGTGCACATGGACGAACGGCACGATTTGTATTACCTCGATTACTCCCGAGGCGGAGAACACGCCGTGCGGACGAAGATATGGGGCGGCGTACTGACGGAGAACATTGTACAGGCGATAGCACGCGACATACTGGTCGATATTATGCGTCGCGTACAAAACGCATACTGCACATATAAGTGTGTGGGTACCGTCCATGACGAAGTATGGTATCTTGTCGATGATGGCGTTGAGGCGTACGCAAACCTTATACAAGAGATGGAGCGGCCCATTGAGTGGGCACCGGGTCTTGTTACGACAGGCGACGGGTTCTATTCTGACCGATACATTAAATAACTAACCGATATGAAAAACGCAATTCGCAAGGTGCGTAAAGCGGGGTTCGAGGTGTTAGAGTAAAAAAAAACAACTATGGTTTATGACATAGCGTTAGGAGCAAAACGTACGGCCACAAGCGTACAACAGCAATACCAATGGGAGTGGCCCGAGATCGTCAAACGTCTAAAGGACGTCGTATACACGCAAGAGACTATGCGGCAGTACTCGGACATGACGAAAGCCCAGCGTGTCGAAGTAAAGGATGTAGGTTTTTTTATCGGAGGGCTTGTAGCCAAACGTAAAGTATCGTACCGTCAATTACTCGTTATCGACATAGACGAAGCCGACGTGCAGACCTTAAAAAAGCTACACGAATGGCTGTACGGTCGTCAATACATTATACATTCGACCCACAGTTCGACACCGACAGAACCGCGTTATCGTGTAGTCGCGCCGTTGTCTCGTATTGTAGTTGCGGACGAGTACGCCGCGATGATGCGCATACTACACGACCAGTTCAATCTGCCCCTCGACACGTCTACGTTCGACTTTAATCGTATAATGTTCCTCCCGTCCGTACCAAAAGACGCAAAATACTACTTCGATGCGCACGAGGACGGTGAACCGTTGGACGTAGACGAAATCCTCGGACAACGCAAAGATTGGAGGGACTTATCGGGTATTGAAGTGCCCACAAAGGTACGTGTACAGGACCCTAAATTCAAGGGTGGCATTATCGGCGGCTTTTGTTCGAAGTATACGATACGTGAAGCAATCGAAACATACCTGTCTGATGTGTGGATTCCTACTAATAGCGGACGTTATACGTTAGCAGGCGCGACGACATACGGTGGAGGTGTGATCTATGAGGACAAATATTTGTACTCTAATCATTCCTCTGACCCGTTCCTTGGTAGGTGCCACAATGCGTATGATGCCGTGCGTCTATATAAGTTCGGAGAGGGTAAACAGGGTGAAGCGGCGATGGCCGCGCTTTGCGATTCGCTCGGCATTAAGCCGGACAGCGGGAAAGCGCACCGACTTACGTTGGATAGTATGTCCGACGAAGAGGCCAAAGCGATCCTTAACGAACGTTTGGAGGTAGACAATAAGGGTAATCTTACGAAAACGTTGAAAAACGCGGAACTGATCCTAACCTACGATCCCGACGTCCGGGACGTATTTGGGTACGATCAGTTCTCCGAGATGCCCGTGCTGAAACGACTACCTTACTGGCGTACCTCACAGGTGCGTACGGATAACGAGGATTGCAAGAACTTGCAGGAGTACATCGACATGGAGGATGTGGACGAGAGTTACCTGCGTCTGCATTTCGAGGAGAAATACGAGTTCGATTCCCGTATCGTATTGAACGATGCTTTGAACATCGTTGAGCATAAGAACGCTTTCCATCCCGTGCGTGACTACCTTAACTCGCTTAAATGGGACGGCGAAAAACGTTTAGAGACGATATTTATCGACTGTTTCGGCGTGGCCGACACGCTGTACTCACGCGAGGTAGGCATAAAGTTTTTCGTTGGAGCGGTACGACGTGTGTTCATGCCTGCGTCCAAGATGGACTACATACCTGTGTTGGTCTCGGATGAGGGCCTCGGTAAGTCACGCTTCATTAGACGTATGGCGAAACTATGGGGTAGCGATACGTTCTATACGTTTAACGGCAGTAAAGAGGCATATGAGCAGTTGCGCGGCGTGTGGATCATGGAGATTCCCGAGTTGAACGGCGTGCAGAATCGCTCCACCAACAGTCGTAAAGCGTTTGTAACCAAAGGTGAGGACCGTTATCGCTCGGCATACCTTAAGTACACAAAGACGTACAAACGTCAATGCGTGTTTATCGCCTCGTCGAACGACGTCGTTTTTCTCGACGACCCGTCGGAGGACGGTCGACGCTGGTGGGGCTTGATGTGTAACCCGGAGCGTATTACGATTAGCGTACACGACAATGCGTTCCTCGACCTTGTAGATAAGTACTGGGCCGAAGCCGTACACTATTACCTACAAGGTGTGCTACCCGTACTGTCGCAGGAAGCGGAGGAGCAAGCGCGAGAGGTACGCAACGTGCACCGTGCGGAAGATTTGGACCTCGGTTCGTTGCTCGATTATCTTAACATGCCTGTTCCCGACAACTGGGAAGAGATGTCGACGTTCGAACATAAGGACTATTGGGAGGACAAAAAGGACGTATGGACTGGCAAACCTCGGGAGTACATTTGTACGCAGGAAGTAGCACGAGAGTTCTACGGATACGAACGCAAAGAAATGAACACGGCCATAGGTCGTAAAATAGCAGACGCAATACGCGCGACTAAAGTATACAGACCGACGGGTAAAAAACGCATCTTCGGTATATACGGGTCGTCGCTTGCATGGATAAGAAACCCCGAAAAGAAAAAGAAATAGTATGAATCCAGTAGTAGATTTTTTTAACATAGAGATGTCGAAATTCAAGGTGCCGTACGCTCTGTGTGAACAACTCGCCAAGTTTGGCCACACACCTTACCTTGCATGGACAGCAAGACGTTTGGTAGATCGGAAAGATAAAAACGGTTCGATATTGGCTATGTCTATGCTTATGGACGAGACTGTACCGCTGTCGCGTATACGCTACGCACTTTATAACTTCGAAACCAAACCTATCGAGGAGTTGCAAAAGCTACCCAACTACGAAGCGGTGATGGGGGTGGTAAAAAAGGAGTACAAATTTCCCGAGTTTTGGGATGACATTGTACGATATAACTACCCGCATTGTGTGCAACTGGCCGTTATCATCCTCTTCGAGCAAGGTTTGAGCGCGAAGGACGTCATGTCTCAATTAAAGGTACGTCAGTCTATGGTGTACAAAATACGTAGTACATACCTTAAAGATAAACTTAAAGAACTGGCGAAGCCATGATAATTAACCTTTCGAGTAAACCGTACTCTAAATTCTCCGCTGTGCAGCGTCTTGCTCTTAACGGGGCGCACGTTGTGGAGGTTAATTCCTCAACCTTTCCCGCGTTTTGCGATGCGTACGATAAGCACGAGTACCTTATCACGGCGGTAATTGTGGACAAAGAGGATTTTGTGCTCGCAAATGACGTGATTAATTACGTTGATGATCGGCTGACACGGGTCGTCACATTGGATGTGATGATTGACCCGGACGCAGGAACGCATAAATTTAACGACTATGAGTAAGAAAATTTATAGCGAAAAACTCGTTGCGAAATACCTACTCAACGTAATAAAGGAGGCCGACGGCCTTATCTTTAAGATGCACCCGATAACCAACAAAGGCATCCCGGACTATCTCGTGCATTGTAACGGGCATACCTTTTATGTGGAGACCAAGACCACAGGAAAGGTATGCACGGAAGCGCAAGTGTTTTTTCACAAGATGCTTAAAGAACAAGGAATAGAAACGTATGTGTTAGACGTACCTGTACATACTCTTAAAGAACTTCAAACATTATCTTACAAAACGTATTAACTATGAGAACAAACAATGATGAACAACAGGTCGCTCTGAACGTCCTGCTGTCAACAATCGAAGTAGCAGCGGCGAACGTAAAAGGCCGTCATTGGCTGGTGGCCGGGACACATTTCCGTTCGCTCCATTTGGAGTTCGACGACGTGTGGAAAACACTCCTCGATGCCGCCGACAAGGTGGCCGAGACGCAACGTGTGATCGGCGGCATACCCTCCACAGGTATGGCCGAGTTTATCGCAGAATCAATCATTAAGGAAGATTCGCAAGTAGTTGGTTCAGCAGAACTGATGGTTGAACGTACACGCAACGAACTCAACGTGCTTATCGAGAGCATTCACAGCGGAGTGCGGGAGGACTTTTTCGACCCCACTACCGAGAACGACGTACTGAACATATCGAGTGCGCTCCGTCATCACATCCTGTTCCTCGACGGTTTTCTTGCAAACTGGAAAGCGGCCGTATGATCTACTTCGTGTGTATGATGTTGCTCGTCATGATCGTTGCGCCACTCGCGATACTGGTGTATATCCTGTACCGTAAAGTGGTAAAGCAACGTGAATGGAACGAGTACAAAAAACGTAGCAGATGGTAGAGTTACGAGAGTACCAAAAGAACATCGTGCGTGTGGAAATGGAGCGTAAGAACGTTCTGATCGTCGCGCCGATGGGTGCTGGTAAAACGTTGGCAACGCTTACTGCGACCGCCGCTTTGATCGTACGAGAGGGCTTAAAGAACATACTTATAATAGCCCCAAAACGTGTAGCATCGAGCGTGTGGTCGCAGGAAGCGGCTACGTTTAACATGGGCCTAAACGTACGTTACTGTGAAAAAGCGTTGGACGTGAAGTTGTTCATTATGTCCCCGGAGCCACATAAGGTATGTGTGTGTAGCGTAACCCGCATTAAGGAAATCCCGCACGGTTGCTGGGATTGCGTCATTATCGACGAATCGACCTTAATGAAGCATAAGCAATCGTTACGCAGTCGTGAAGCCCGGCGTATCTGTAACAAGGTCCCGCGACGCATCCTGCTGTCCGGCACACCTGTACACAACGGGTATATAGGCTTGTGGCACCAATGTTTCCTGTTAGACGGTGGGGCGGCATTGGGCCGTACGCTCGGAGAGTTCTATCGCCGTTACTGTCGTGTGAAATACCAAGTGAACGGCGTAGTGTCGATTTACGAGGTAGACCCGTCGCAGGTGGATCAACTGATGAACGACTGCCGACACTTGGTGTACATCGTCAAAAATAGTGTCGACTTACCGGAGTGCCTTTATAAGAACGTGTATATCGATCTGCCGAAACGTCGTATGACGGAGTATAAAACGTTCGAAGAGACGAACGTGCTTGCGTTCGAAAAAGAGAATGGGGGCAAACCTTATGGGGGAGACGAGAAAACGTTTCTTGCGTTCTCTCGCACGTCGCTCGGTATGAAACTACGCCAATTTGCATCCGGGTGTGTGTACTTGGACGATACGAACGAAACGTATGACGTGGTGCATACCGAGAAAATAGAGGCTCTTAAAGACCTCCGAGAATCGTATGACGGGGGGATGCTCGTGGCCTATGGATTTAAGAGCGAGTACGAGGAGTTAAAAAAAGCCTTCCCGACGGCCCGGCGCCTCGATACGCCACAGGACATTGCCGATTGGAACGCCCGGAAGATCGACATGGCGCTGGTCCATCCGGCGAGTGTAGGCCACGGTCTTAACTTACAGTTTGGCGGATCGGTCGCTGTTTGGTACAGCCTTACCTATGATGCCGAACTTTACGCACAGTTGAACAAACGTCTGCATCGAAGTGGACAGCGCGAAACTGTGAGTATCATCCATCTTATCACTCGTGGAACAATCGACGAGAAAGTGCTTAAAATTTTACAGCGCAAAGAACGCGACGCAGAAACCTTTTACACTTCAATGTAATGATACTGGATTGGATCGTTTTTACTCTGCTGTTACTGTCGGTGTCGGCGGGAGCGATAATCTTCTTTTGCTCCGCTATCAAACTGCTGGCAAGGTTTATCGAATGGATAATAGATTTATAGTATGGCACAGATAATACCCGATTGGGTCAAAGAAGCGCTTAACGAGAAGTTGGCACGCGGCGACATTGGTTTCGCGTCGTGCGGTGTCTATACGGTTTACGTTGAGCAACACAACGAATGTTGGTGCGGGCGTTTGGACGCAGACCTCGTACCTACTTGGTACGGATGGGAAGGTGAGCCCATGAACCGCCCCGGTGTACGTGATCTTTCATGGAAAGATTTTTACGTAATTTACCAGGTATGAGAGAAAAGTACAGAGATTACGATTGTATGGATTGCGGTCGTGGATTGCGAGATGACGACATACCTATCCGTAAGCAAAAACGAGCGAAACAGTGGGACAAACAGAAACGTTTAAAACGGCAAAAGCCCGACAAATAGTCGGGCTTTTTGTTATTTAATTAATACGGTCGCAACGAACACCGCCCATATAATGGCACCGCCCGCGAGTGTTGCGAGGATGTCCTGCATGTCGACTTTCGAATCAATGTTGCGTTCTTTCACAATGGCGGCTGCCATGACAGCGATTACCGACGTCAGTAACGGTACCCACCGCCACCAACTGCCTAAAGGCATGGCTACGATCAGTACGATAAACGCGATAGCCGCTCCTACGGCGAAATGCTGGTACTTGTCTTTGGCAATGGCGTTAAGCCATGCGATGATCTTTTTCATAGTTTCCATATAAAGTATTACGATTCGTTAAATATTACAGACGTAGGTACGTAACCGAGTTTCGACGGGACCTTCGTTAACATAAACTGAATGGTATCTCCGGAGTTGACGGTATAGGTTTTCGAGTACCGCAAACCTGCTTGGTTTGCAAACGGTAGCGGGTACTCTATTCGTACGTCGACTGTGGTCACAGTCTCGGACGAGTACGAGAGCATAAGCGGGAGAACCGCGGGCCAATCCGAGAAAGAAGAGCCTAAATTATACGCTTGGATAGTAACCACCAACGGCGATAACGTCCTATTGTACGCTACTTTTGCCGTTTTCATTTCCCATAACCCCGACGCGGTCGCTCCGGGACTGGTAATAAGATCGACCAAAGAGATTGCCAAAGAGGTGGACGAGGCGGTATAGTCGTACGTCAAAGACGAGAGTGCGCAAGGCCGCAACGCGTACGCCAATTTCGGCGTCGTTACGGCGCTGTCCGACAATTTCGGCGTTGAGATCGCAGTCTCCGCGATCATATCTTTGACAATGGAGCGGGCGGGGATCGAGAGAGGCCCCCTCCACGCTTCGATATTACTCGGTGAGGCCTCGCCAATGAAGACGGCACCCGGTAGGGTTGAACCTTTCGTTGCGATACATGCGTAAGAGAATAACTGTGTAGTGCCGTCCCCCATCACACGATTATCGTCTGTCGGAATCTCCACGCCGTAGATGCTATCTTCGAAAAATATCGGGTCGCCGTCATCATACAGATAAAGGCGTCCGTTATACGCGATAACTCCGGAAGTAAAGGAATCACCATCATTACTAACGTTGAACCCGCACAATATACGGGGGGAGGTTTCGGTTCCCTGCGCTAACGCAGTATTAAGACCGTACCATAGGTCCGCAAGGTCTTGGACTTTTAACGGGCGTTTTACGCCCGGGTTTGCAGAATTGAGTTTGAGAATAGCCATAACTATTAAGGTTTAGGACCAAAAACTAAATTTATCTTTACGTAAAAAGGTATGAGAAGTTGCAGGTATGCACGTACTTCGTCCTCCGACGCGCCGTTAAGAGAGATGTACATATACAACTGATTAGGCGTTTCGACGTATGGTACCAATGGCTCGCTTAACATGCCGTAAGGGAACTCCGGAGTGTTACCGGTACCATTATACGACATGTAATAACTGTCGTCGAGGGACGTATACTCAACAGACACACCTGTAATTTTCTCCAAAACACGCGTAATTTGGTCCTGGCTGTTAGTGCACTCTGCTATGGCCAACGCGATCAATCTCGCGCGACGGAACGTACGAGAGACGAACGGCAGGCAAAGGCAGAATATGAATTTGTATAAGTTGGAAGCGTTCCCACCTGCGTCGTATGAAAACTCTCGCAGGTAGAACGCAACCAACTTAGGCATGTCGATGTATCGGAACATTACGAAAGCGTTTTAATGAGTGAAGTTGTGATCGGCGTAGCAAACGTAAAGGCACCGTTTGTGAGGTTGAAAATACCGTCAACAGGTTTGACCGTACGTGTGCTACCATCCAACCCCGTTTCTGTTGCAATAGGATTACCGAAACTTACCGCGCGTACCTTTTCATACCTCTGTATTACGTCTACGATCTCGGTTAACGTAACGGTATTGGTCTCTCGCAGGGTCGCTTCGTGAGCCAATAGGTTTGCCGTGATCTGATCTGCGGCGTATTGTGCGTCCGTACCTGTCTGTACATAGATGATAAGTCTGGGATCGGTGATCTTCGCAACGTCCATAGACGTAACGTTCAACTCCAGCCCCATCGGTTGGAACGCTTTGAAATAGGTCTGCAACGAGGTTAACTCGTCAGCGGTGAGTTTCCGCAGATGACCATCCGTGCCGAGTGCGTTGGCAAGTAAGGTCCAGTTCGGGTAAGCACCGACAACGTATGCCTGCTTGATGATCTGTTTCTCCGTATCGAGCGTAGCGTAATAGCCGCCTTGGTTGATCGGATCGTAGACCAACGAATCACCGTATTGGAACGCAACGGCTTTCCGACGGTAGTATTCCACCGTCGTGATCTTCTGATTTGCGAGCGCTTCGTTGATGACATTCAACGTATTGTTACGCTCCATCGCCTCGCTGTCGGCCAACGTACCTACTACATCAATGATTTTACTCTCGATGTCTGCGTCCGTTGTACCGAACGTAGGTAACACGGCTTTCAGCGCGTTCGTGATAGTTGTTACTGCACCCATATCCTAAAGGTGTAAGATGTTTCGCCGACCATTAGGGCGATACGAAACGTGAATCCAACGGTAGTTCTTTTCGTCGATCAGTTGATCGAACGGGATTGCGGACTGCGCGATCATGTCGAACAACTCTTTGTTCTTGGTCGGATCGCCAGCCGTAATATCCGCTGCTTCGCCTTTCATATGTTGCGACGTTGCGGAGCCGCCTATCGCCGCGTTTAACTTCGGACAGCGGTAACCGGAGTTGACAATGATCGGCTTTCCCCACATTCGACGTATTGGGTCCAGTACGTTCCACATCAAAGCGTCGAGTGCGGCTGACGCTTCGGGCGTAGGGGTATTGTTGATCTTTAGTGTTCGTGCTGTGTCGGAGCGCGTAAGTTCCGACTTGGTAAAAAACTCTGCCATTATATTACGTATTTAAAAGCGTTTCGATAATCCCTTCCCCATACCTTACAGCGGCCCCGATCCGGTAAAGGTCTGTGGAGTACGGGGCTTTCGCAACGCCGAGCGTGTTATACACTTTCTCAACCTTAATAGTTACGTCCTTACCTGCAAGGTCCGGCGTCCACGTTTGGCCGATGTCTGCAACATCCTCACCCATACCGGGTAGCGTATCGAAACCAATACGTTCGCTGACGGGCAGTTGTCGCAGGATGGCGGGGATGCCCGTCAGCGAGCCGTATAGGTTAAACGCGACGTCGACAATAGTCGTATTCTCTTTAATCTTCATAGCGTCCCGTGAATAAAAGTTGTTCGTCGATCAGTTCGATAGAGACATCTGTCGCACCGTCTTTCTGTGCCTGCTTCTTTGCATCGGCCAGTACTCCGGCGACCTCACCCGCACGCCGATTGATAATCCGCGCCCCGATCTGCGCACCTATCTCGGGCTTGGTGATGCGGCATACCTGTGACACGGCGATAAGCGCGACGTTTTGGTTGTCGATGGTACCTTTTACAAAAGGTCCGTCTTCCGATATAACAACGTCACCGACGTTAAAATCGTACACTATGCCTTTCATTACTGCTTAATTTTTTCGTTCTCGTAATCGCTGTTATCGAATGAATCGATGTTTACCTTTGCGTAGGTAGTAGTAGTGGTATTACCTACCTGTTGTGTCGCGCTACCGGAGGTAGCCACGAGATGCGAATGCGATGCGATAGCCGATTGGATGGCTTCGATCTGCTGTTGCAATCTGTTCAGTCTCTCCGTGAGTTTCCCTACAATCACCAGCCCATCTAATGAACCTTCGTTCATTTCGATTAAGTCCGGTGTTATACGTACTTTTGAGTTACCAACCGTTACGTTTACTTCGTCGGGATCGGTCGTAAACGTTATGGCTGTCTCGTTACGTTTAAACGCCCACTTATCTATCTCCGAGATACCCACAAATACCGGACGGTTAATGTCGCCATCTATAAATGTGATAAGAGCGGCAGACCCCTCGGTAGGTACGTGCACCATCCCATACTCCTCCGTCCCGTACAAAGACAGAGGTACGGGGAACGTCTTGTCCTCCTCAAACAGGTAAACCTGCGCAACCCCATTCGCCTCGTCTACCGATTTGACGGTGACAAGTACGGTACGAACGGTGTAGAACATCTGCGCGAGGAATGCGCCGAAAGCTCCCCCTGCTTCCTCGGCCGGGTCGTAGCTAACACGTTTAACACTCATATCGCAAAGACTTTATCGGTGACGGTTAACGTCTGGAAAAAACCGTTAACGTCTCCTTTTAGCTGATACTCTAATACGTAGTACTGTCCGGATAATTCCGGGAACAGCGTGTGGGTAAACTCAACCGTCTGCAAAGGGTCTACCTTTGGGTAGAGTGGAAGGATCAGTTTGCCTTTGTTCCTGCGTCCCTGTAAAGACAGTAACATTTTGTCCGCAAACTTATCCAACTCCGTTACGCTATCCAACGTAGAGTAGCTACGTATCGTCTCGGCATACCTTTTGTCCAGCTCACTTTTTTGCTTCGTGCTACGCGACGTGCGCAAACCTCCGGTTGCGGTGTATCGCTTGCCCGTTTTGAGGATGCCTGTGACCTTAACCTCGTAGTTAATAAAACGTGAATCCTCGCGAATAAGGTCTGCCCCGAAAACGTTATACTTCGTGTTGAGTTTCTCAATCGGGGCGGTACTATCTTTCGTCAAACCTCCTATGTACACTTTCCCGTCGTCCGTCACACCCCCGTACAAAACCATCAATTGCATAAGTCGCTGTACGGTATCGTACGGACTGAAATCGACCGGATTGTTAAACGGAAACGTACTGGTCGTAGCCTGTACAAACGGTCCGTCGGTTGTATACGTCAGTTCCGGTATGCTCGGGTTTATATCAAAACCCATGTTCTCGCGCTCTTTTGCGAACGCTTCGTTTGCGATGGGCAGGATGTCCTGCATGATCTGCGTCATCTTAACGTCGCCCCATACCTTTTGGACCCGGCCGAATTTGAGGATTAACGTAAAGTCGCGCAGGTATAACGTCGTGGGAAAGCCCTCTACAACCTGCTCGATCAATCCGTTAAATACGCGCATTTTCTTGTATCCCTCGTACCACATATATACCTCAACGTGCGCGAACGGTTTGATAACATTGGGCTTAAAGACCTCACGCATACGCGAGCGGGCCTCCCCCTGTTGCTCAATACCGATAGCATACAAGGGTAGGGTGAGAACAGCCGAATCGCCAAGTTGCTTGTCGTTACCGGTAAGCACGAACGATTCAAATTGCCCTACCCAAATATCCTCTATGTATACCTCGTTGCGGCAGATAAGATAGTTCGAGTTCATAATTAATAGTTACCAGCGTCCGAATAGACCTCGCGTAGGTTGAACGTAACAACGTTCTCCCCGTATTTCACCTCCGTAAGAGTAAACTCGAACTGATACGTACCCATACCTACTCGGGGCGTGTCCGTATATTCGGTGATTATCGCGTATTCAATTCCGTGCGTTTCGTTAATTTTTTGGTTACGTATCCGCAGAATCTGGTCCTTTTCGTAAAACTCGTTGAGAAATTTCGACAGTTCCGCTATCTTTGCCTCTGCTTCGTTCTCCAGCCGCTCCATGATTTGGAGGTTTGGCTGGTTGTCCCGAAGGGTAAGACGTAACGTACAGTTTATCGTCTTGGCCTCTTTACGTGTCTGCTGGATAATGTCCGGCCCGTCAACGAGAGCCGAGACGTTTAACCGCTTTCTCGCTTTCACGCTAAACGTCTGCGACATCGGCATAAAGTAGTCGCCGATCTGCAACGAAAAGAGTTTTGTGTAGTCGTACCGATCCAACTCCGCACCGGACCTGCGCTCTATGCCGTTTACTGTTTGCTCTTTACGAACAAAGGGTATGTTGCGTATATCCTGTTGCTGTTGTTCCCGGTTTGTCTGCGCGGGGGCCAAGCGGCTTATCCCAATCCACGCTTTCGACAAGGCGAGAACGGTAGTATTGCGGATTGCGTCGCGCGCGTCGAGTGTCTCGGCGATCACACGGTTGGCCACCTTGTACGGTCCGGAGTTCTGTATAGCGCCCCGGACCGATTCGGTGGTGGTTTCTATTGCGTCTCTGACTATTCCCATACCTATATCCAACGTGTTCCCATCTTCCCGGTTGCGGCGAGCATTGCCTTTTGGATTGCTTCGGACGCTATTTGGTCGATGTTCTGTTTAACTTCTGCTACGACCTCCTGCGGGTCGTCGGTACTTATGTTCGAAGTCCACTTCACGATTGCGTCGTGGAAATGAATTTCGAGGTTGCGACGGTCTTTGTTAAAACCCGAAAGGTCCGACCCAGTAGCCCCCGCACCCGTTATCGCGGGTAATGCGCCCGGGGCGATGTCCGTTAATTTCTTAATAAACGTTCCGAGCGATTCGCCAAGATCCGCGTAGTCAATAGCGTACGCCGCGTTCGCAGTCATTGGATTGCGCAACGTTGCTCTGTCCCACACTCCGGAATGCTTAACACCCGAATAACCTTTGTAGCTATCCGTTACGGGGTAGTAGACAGAGGTCGAATCCGAGTTAAACGCAAGTCCCGCGGCCCAATCGAGCGTACTTTCGTTCATTTTTCTACGCTGGTGCGGTGTCCACGGGCCGTTTGCATCATGCAACGTACCTATACCACGTACTGCGTTAAGCACATTCTCGTCGCGTTTCGCCGCGTCGATATACTGCGACATGTAGTCATTGATCGCTTTAGCGCGCATGCTGGGCGAAACGTCTTTAAGAAGACCTGCGCCCTCCAACGTAGATTCGAAATTTTTACGAAATGTACGGCTGTACCGAAGGTCATCGAGTGCACGTTCCCTGTCGTTATCGATCTTGGCTTTACCCGAATCGCCTAAATCAAGACCTAATTTCTCTCCGGCGCGTTCGACAAACGTAATGAGTTTATCGATTAACTTCGTACCGTTCTTGTCGAAGTCGTCGAATAAATTCTCTACACGTTTAACCATTACGCGAAAAGCGTCATTATTGGTAACGGTAGAAAGGAGGGAATTCACCGCATTACCTCCCGCGCCTATAAGGCCTGCGCCAGCCCCGCCGACGTAACTCCATGCAGCGTTATTCCCAGCGACCTTGGCCCAAAAGTCCTGTCGTGCAAGTGCGATCTGACCGCGGGCACGCATACCTGCATTTGACGCATTGTCCAACTCGTAACGACGGAGGACCGCCAAAAGAGCGCTTTGGTCTTTAAGGAAAGTACGTACGTCTACCCCCTTCACGCCTCGCTCCTCCATCTCCTTTAGCGCGTACTTACCAAGCACGGGGGCTTGGTTAAGTAATTCGCGTATGTCTCGGATGTTCGGCGTTGCCTGCACCAATAACTGCTGTATGTTGGTCATCACACGCTCAAACGGTACACCCGCCTGTTGGGAAATAAGACCACCTACTTTGGTAAGGTTTGTCGCCTGCGCAAGTGATACCTTTGTGTTACCAGCGCCACCTACACCAAGCCCCGTCAAAACGTTTATACTGCTTAACGCAGTACTACGGTCCAAACCATAACTTGCAGCCAAAAAGTCTGCATTTGAGTTGGCCTGCTCGTACCCAACACCGAGGCCGGCACGTGCTTGGTGCCGGCGTGAGATAAGACGTACGCCCGAAGCAAAGCCCTCGGACTGCAACATACCTATCATGGCGCGTATACCTAACCCGCCAACCGCGAGTGGTACCGCAGTCGAGTAAGCCATCGTTTTAAGAACGGCCTTGCCGATCATACCTACCATAGACGTAGCTATGGCCCCAGCATTTACACCACGCATTAATTTCTCTGCGTTCATGCCGAGAATGTTACCGTTTGCGTCGGGTTGGAGTATGGTAGAGAAACGTCCGCTGAAACCTCCAACATTGAACCCCGTACCGTAAGACATGATCTTCGTATTACGGTGACGTGTATAGCGCGAGCGTGCGTCTCGTTCCTGCTCACGATAGAACCGCGACATCGAACGCATTACGTCGCTTTGCCGCGTCATACCTTGTATGTACTCCCGGAACCGACCATTGTCGGCGGCGTAGGATCGTCCGCGTATAGAAGACCCCGTAGGTACGGCCCCTACTCGTATAGTACGTGAGGGGATAGCGACCGCGGCTGTCCCTACTGAACGTAATGCCGCGGCTAATGTGGTCGCGTTTGCCGCGGCCACACCAAGGTTTGCCGCCAGTTTTTCAGATCGAGAAACCGCGTTACCCCCTATATCCAGTACTATATTATACCCTGCCATCTTCTACAAGTTTTTCTACGCGGTCTTCTAAATTACCTGTGGCCCACGGAGCCAACTCAAAGTTACGTATAAGGTAATATGATGCCGCGAAAAGTTCCTCTAACAACGTCATGGGGTATAAGCCCCCATCTAACATAAGGTGATACGGAATGTTGCAATAGTGAGAAACGAATACCCGTTTAATAAAATACGGGTCCCGCTCCTTCGCTTGTTTGATGATCTTAAAGTTCTGCGCAATACGTTTTGCCTCTTCCTGTTTGTCCTCCTCGATCCCTTCAACATTCCCGATAGGGTATGTTAGTCGTTGACGAAAAAATCGTGAAATTCTTTCTGCGTCTCGGCTTGAAAGAGGAGCACACGACACGCGCGTACGTCGGACAGCACACACGAAATTGCGCTGTTCTGATCGTTAAGATCGTCGGCCTTGTGTGCCATGAAAATCGTAACGTATGCACGCGCGGCGTCGCTCTCCGTCTCGAACGGAGACGGTTTACGTCCGAGCATGTCGATATAGTCGAACGCAAATTTCACATGATCGTCGTTCCGACGGTTAAACGGTACTACCTCTACGGTAAGGTCCTGCTCGCTCTCTGGCGTCAGCACTTTTTTAAGCGTAACTTTACGCAATTTGATTTCCTTTTCCATCCTGCTTTTGTTTAAAAATGTAGTGATATGCGGGCCGATCAAAGCCCGCATACCTGTGTTTACGCCGATACCGACGTTTTGACGCTCTTACTCCGGGCGCGGAACCGCCACGACTTAAGCGTCTCGGTGCCCCGACGTTCTACGCCGTCCGATTCCTCAACGCCGGTACAACGACCGTACGTTTCGGTAGTGGACGTCGCGGGTACGTCGCGGCGCTTGTGCCATACAGCCGTAATGGTCGCCGATTCGACGATCTGACGGATGTGGCAGATAGGACCTCCTGCACGGTTCTGCGTAGCGGCGGCGAGCGCGGCAAGGATCGTGAGGGCTTCGGCCTGCTGCAACGAGAACGAAAGGTCGTACGTGTTACCGCCATTGTCCGTTGCGATAGGCTCGTCAGTAGAGAACGCTCCGATGTCGTCGGTCGTTCCGGAGATGTTTGCGCTGAAATTGGCGCCAGTCTCAACTTTGTAGGCAACGCCTATTTCGTCAAAGTTGAGGTAGAGATCAAAATCTCTTGCGGCTATTACTTTTTGTGCCATACCTTAATTGAGTTTTTTAACGTAGAACACGAAAGAGTTCACCCAGCGCAGGGTCGGTGCGGGCAGGATTTCCAGCGATACCTGCCACGTACGAGTTCCGGAAAAGTCGTCGTTAAGGTCCGTCTGCGTGATCCGGGCGTCCGAGATGTCACCGCTATCGATGTAAGGCACGATGACATTCTCGCGTGCGAGGGACGTCACCACATCGACGTACGAAGACTGCGTTCTGCCGTTAGCGTCGATGGGCACTCTGCCGTTGATATACGGCGTGTAGAACGCACGCAGATCGTCCACCATTGCGGCGATGGTCCGGGCGGCCTCCAGCGTAGAGAGCGCGGTAAGCGGGTCTTCGGCAGTTGCTCCGTCGTTCAGCCACAACCCGTTCTTGGGCGGCCTCGTACGCGGGAAGATATACTGCTTGTCCCCCAACGCGTTAATCGTGTCAAGCGACAACTGCGCACACGGGGTGTTGATGTACTCGCTCGCGCTTCCTTGGTCCACCATGTAAAGCGATTCACCGAACGCGGGGAGCGACGTATCGCCGATAGACGTACCGACGGACAGCGAGGCCATCCAGCCACCAACCTTGCCGGTACATGCAACGGCGTTCTGCTTGTCCGTGAAGATCACGACGCCGATCATACCTGCTTTTTTCGTGGACAGATCGTCCAACGTGCTCACCGACGTGTCGATAGCACCTTCGGGCATAAAGTTATCGCCCGCAATGATCGCGCACGTAGAGAATCCCTCGTCATACATCGACATGATCGCGGACTGGTAGTCAGCCAGCGCCGCCTTGCTGATCGGGTTAGCAATGATGATCTGACGCGGGCGATACTGGAACCCGTTTACAACAGTAGCCCGTATGTATCCGGGAAGTTTTGTCGGGATAGTCGAAGTACCGTTCGTACCTACCACTACCACCCACAGATACGTACCTGTGTTATCAACCTCCGCGGTCGGGTTGTAAAAGCCCGTAACGTGTCGATACACCTCCGGATTGCCTTCCTCCGTGACCCCGTGGGTTGCGAGATCGTCGGTGGATTTGAACAACACGGGCGTATCGAGGGCTATCGGGAACGTTGACCCGGTGGTTGCGGTACCGGGGACGATTAGCATAGTGTTAGCGTTTACGGACGGGGGCGTCCCCATAACCGTATTGCTGACCTTTACGCTGAAACCTGTTCGTGCCATAGTTTGTTATTTTTTCTTGGGTGCGAACTTGGACGCGGCGGCAAGCGCTTTTTCGGCGGCGGCTTTTTCGGCGGCAGCCTTTTCAGCCTCCTGTTCGGCAGCCTTTTCAGCCTCCTGTTCGGCAGCCTTTTCAGCCTCCTGTTCGGCGGCTTGCTCCGGCTCCTTTGCGGGTTCCGGAACTTCGTCGCCGAGAAGAGCGGCCAAACGTGCCTTTTCGTCCTCGTCCTGCTCAACGGGCGCCTCGTATTTCCGGCCCTCGTAGTCACGGGTACCACGTGCGAGCGGAATGATGGCGTCGTCAAACAATTCGTTGAATTTTTCGGGGGATTTTCCGTACATCCGAAGATCGGCCTCCGATACCATGTCTTCGGTGACTACCTTGATCCCGACGTGAAGCATCGGGTCTTCGATAATCTGATTGAGGGTACGCGCGGTTTTTTCCGCATCACTCTCTTTCTGAAACATCTGACCGTTCGTCAGCACGTACATTTTCTTGTACTGTCGTACGGCGAGAGCGATGTACAGAATCTGCTGTTTTACAAAGTTTACTTTCATACGATTTAAAGAGTTAAGTAACACGTAGGCACATTAATGTGCCTACGTGCCGATTGAACTTTATGCGCCCGCTACGACGGTCGGGGTAATCAGCGCAACACCCTTGCCGTTCTGACGTGCCACGGTTGCACCGGTAGACATCCATCCGGACATCGTGATGCCGTAGTTGGTCGGGTCGGGCATGACGATCACGTCGATTGTACCCACACCTGCGATCACCTCGCCCTCGACGAATGCGAGACCCGCACCTACGTGATTGGCGGTGGTCGTTGCCGGGGTCACGTCGGTAATCTTGCCGTCGCCATCCACCGTACCGTCGGTGTACATGGTCGGATCGAGTTCGGGCTTGCCGGAAGTCGTGTTGTAGCGTGCAACCGGGTTACGTCCGGAGATCGTGACACCGTTGTACTGGAACTCGCTACCAACGGCACCCGACAACTGCGGGGTGAGAATGGTTTTGAACGTCGGGTCGGTAGCCAGTTTCGTGAACAGGTTCGACGAAAGGACGGCTTCGACGCGGCGACCGTTCAGTTTGTAGTTCTGTACGAGGAACGCACCAACGGCCATCGTGATGTCGTCCGACGACACACCTTTGATGTTCACGTTCGAGTTCGGGGCCTCGATGGGGAACAGGCCGCTCGACGAGAACGTTGCACCCGTGGTCGGGACTTTTGCGATGCCGGGGGTGTTGGCGACGACCTGCAAGATGTACGTGCACACGTCGGACATCAGCGAATCCATCGCGATGGTCCAACCCCACGACTGCTTGTCGTACGCGAGGATGGCCATGTCCGCGTTCTGGAACGTCACGGGCTGGATCGAGAACACCTCACGCGCAATCGTACGCTTGATGTCGTCGTAGAAGTACCGCGGCGCGTTGACGGGCGTAACCGATCCGGTGTACGTTGCGGGGTTGATGCCGCTTTCCACGTAAATCGCACCCTCCCGGTCGGACATCGGTACGAAACGGATCGAACGCATGAACGAGTTGTTCGGGAGGAGTTTCTCGTAGAACAACGACATCCACTTGATGACGCCGAGGTCAGCGGCGGACAGCGTGGCGGCAGCAGCCCCACCAGCGGCGCACTCTACGAGCAGGCCGAGGCCGTTCTTGCGCTCCTTGGTTACAGAGTTGGTGAAGTTGCAGGCGTTCGCCAGTACCACCATGTTCTGATCGGCGAGCATAGAGCACGCGATCATGCGAACGGTCTCCACGTTCTCGGGGTTGTTGTCAGCCGTCGTACCCCCGGCCCGGAAAGCCGCGTTCAGAACGTTGAGACGACGCTGGAACTCAACGTCACAGTTGAGTTCACGAAAAGTCTTGTCCATGTTGAAAGATTTTGGTTTTTGATTAATTGTATGTTCATGCCACGTCATACCTTTCGGCAGGGGGCGACTGTGGTTCGTTTCTTGTTCGGACGCATCCACGGGTTCCGGTGCAGGTTCCGGTGCGGGTTCCGGTGCGGGTTCCGGTGCGGGCTCTGCGGATGCGTTCACGGGCTCCGGTTCGGGCGCGGGCTCCGGTTCGGGCTCTGCGGATGCGTTCACGATGGTCCCCATATCGCCGTCCCAACTCAACGTTACATAGCGAATTTCGGTTTTGCCTGTACGCATACCTTCTACGATCTTCTGCTCCGATGCAAGGACGTTATTATCGTCCAATACAGCACATTCGATATTTGCGGGGAACGCTACGAGCGAAACCTCACGGATCATGTACTTGTCGCAGATAAATACGCCCTCCGAGTTCTCCTCGCCACGCGCATATCCACCCACGGAAACGTGAGGCAGGACGCCTTGATCATACTTTTCGAACGCAATATCCGCGTCCTCGTTCCGCTCCATGAAAGCGAGGTTTGCGACGATTGCATCCCCCACACGTTCGCGGTTCAGAACCTTACCTACCACCACACCTTTGTGGCTCTCGTTTGCACGATTGTACAAAAGTACGGGGTTCTTGTCGTAGACGCTCCAGTCGATGCTGTCAGTCGGAATCTGAACTCCGTTCAGATTGACTGCACTGGTCGTGAGAACCTGTTTCTTTTCTGATACCCTCATTATTTTTCAATATTAATATTTACCTTTTCCAAAACCGCCGTATCGTCGTACTGCAATTTCGGATCGAACTCGACAGAGCCTTTGTACACGATCTTATGGACGTCAACAACTACGGACATAGCACCTTGCGTTCCGTACGTTTGGTCCGTATCCATACGGTCGTACTGTATGTTAAAATCGTGCCTCTGCTTGATATAGTCCAAATCTTTGGACTGTTCCATACAACGTATAACGTCGTCCGAAATATCCAACTGTTCGGCTTGCGCCCCACCGTCCGGAGAGAACGTGTAGTTTGTTATCGGAAGTAAAACGTACAATATAAGTTCGAAATATTGACGAATACCACCGCCGAAAAACGTATTACCCTCTCCGTCGTCACCGATAACGTGCAAACCTATGGACGGTAGCGGGATGTTCTCCAGTACCGTAGTGCCGCCCGTTGCGCGGATCGGTATAATGCCTGCGTCGGCCAAAGGTTTCCAGTTTTTCAACGCTTTGGCAACGGCTTCACTTACGTATCCTACCATACCTTGTTATTGTCTCCACCCAAACTCCTGCATTTTCATTGTCAGCAGGCGATAGGGTGCTTTTAACACTTGTTTGCTCGGCTCCATAAACGGACGCGGTTCGATGTTTCCTCCTACTCTTACGGACGTTTTCGCTGGAGTGTCGGGGAACCTTAACACACGAAACGTATCGCTTCCTCCTTTTTCATGCACCTCCGCGTAAGGAACTTTGTTGTAAAGTTCGATAAATGCTTTTCCGGTCGCAAACGTAGAGTACCGCACTTTCAGACCTTTTAGCAGCCGTCCGGTACGATGCAACTTACTGTACGAAAGGTACGGTTCTGCATTACCGAAATGTTGTCCACGAGAATCACGTATGAAGCCGTGACGATCCGCCCACTTTTTCCCCGTCGCCGGGTCGGTTTCTGTTAAAAAAGCGTTTTGCGCGGTCCATAACCATACTTGCGAAACCTCTTTTACCATCCCCCTTTTTGCGTACGTCGCCAGTTGCTTGGCTTCTCTCGCTAACGTTTTTATTGTTTTCATAGCCTGTTACGTCTTCCACGCTCAAACCTGTTTTCTCAATGAAACCTTCCGTGGGAAGCAACGTTAGGTCTTTGAGCATCTTCGTATACGCTTCGATGTCTCCGATGTCAATATAGTTCGATGGCTTCACTTCGAAACGGGCTTTTTCCAAAGCGGGTTCGTTGAACAGATATGCGAGTTTCGTACGCACCTCGGGGATATTAAACCAGTCCTGTACGTCGATTGCGTCGGCCTCGGTAATATCGCGGAACAGTTTAAGGTGCGCACGCACCAAACGTTCGGAATTCGTATTCTTTTCGCTCATACCGAGCAAAGAGGACCCAAGGATTAACTGCATAATCGAACCGCGTAACTGTTCGATATTCTCTTTGAAGATACGGAACGTATCAGCGGACGCGCCGCCGTAGACGTTCTCCAACTCCAAGTCTTTGACAACCTTACCCGTCGTTTCGTCGGTAGACTTGCCGGATATAATTACCTGCCCCAAACCTACCTGTTTGGCTCCGAGTTCGGCCGCCTTTTGCATCTCCTCGTCCCCGTTCTCGAAGTACATCATCATCTGCTGATACGCAAGGAACTGCGAGGCGGTCTGCCAGTTGTTCTGTGCGTTGCACATGTTAATGTAATCGCGGGCCACGGGTTCCAAAAGACCTAACGTATCTTCGGAGTTGTACGAGGTCTGCATCCAAAACAGGTTTACGTGCGATTTGACGTAAATCGGGTCTTGTATTTCGTAGGTCATTCGACGTACGGCCTTGTTCACGATGTCGAGGTTTCGCAACGGATAGACGTACGTCGAAAAATCCTTGTTCACACCTACAACACGCGCAAACGTGAAGTTGGCCAAACCTCTTTGATATATCAGTTCGCGAACAAACGGCGAGTTTTTGATTAACTTCGTCAAACGTTTGTCCTCTTTCCCGTCTACCATCACGCCGAATGTGCGTGATTTTAACGGGCGCAGTCGCTTGTCAACAGCGGACCGGATCAACGTACTACTTTTCAACAGGTAGCTGAACAACGCGTCCAAACCTGTGAAATCCGAGTACACTCGGGCACGTTGTACAGCGCTCCACCACGTTTCCATCGTCAACTCAAAGTGGTAATTTTGAGGTAACGCTTGAATCCGTGCGCCGGGGACGCCGTGGAAATTCATTATATTATACGGATTCTGAAACATAGCTTACGGTTTTGCTCCGGTTTTTTGTAATGAAACAACAGAAACACGTACGTTCGGGTCTCCTGCAACCCCATACTTACCCATATTACGGTTCCCTATTTTCAGCCCACGCAACAGCATCGTTATCTGTCGTTCGTGCATTTCAATCGTCTCGGAGTACTGCGGAGACGATGCAAGAATATACACAACCGTTTTAAGACACAGCGCCAGTCGCAACGTGAGGGCTGTTGAAGTAGTACCCCCGGTTGCCAGCATGGTGTCGACGTCGAACATCGCACCTATATAAGACTGTACGTACGCCATAGCGTTCTGATAAGCAGTCGTCACAGCGTCGGGGTACATGCGTTCGATAATCTCCAACTGGTTGGGTTGTATGAACTGGTATAATTGTTCGCGAGGGAACGCCATATCGGTCGGTTCCCACTTCTGCGCAACAAGTCCGTACTCAACCATAGACGCATACGTACACGCATAGCGCAAAGCCACTTCTTGCGTTGCGGCACTTGCGCTAAACGTATATAACGTCTCGTCGCCCGTTGCCGGGTCAACTACGGTTTTCTGTACGGTTTCAATCCACATACCTTATGCCTGCTGAATAAGTTGGGCTATTTCTGTAAACCCATTCGTCGTTTTGTCGTATCGTATCGTGTAAAAAAGTGTTGCTGGGGCTTCGGCGGTACCCATTACACTAATTGAGAAAAAATCACGTATGGTCGCCGTCGGCACATACGCCGCCAAGGGGTAAAATATCTGTACGTCACTCAACTCTCCCACCCCGGTTCTAGTAGTCGCAAATTCAAGAGTAGAGCAACGCATGATTGCATCAATTTGTGCGTCGGTCAGTCGTACACTCGTAAGAGCCGTACCTTGGCTCGTGCTCAGACGCAAAGCCCCTACGTTATTAATGCCTCCGTTAGTCATTTTACTGTGTTTGTTAACGTTTTTAAATACTCGTCTTCGTTTTTACTACGTTGAATTAGCACCGGACACTTCGATGTATCGGGACAAAAGCTACATTCATACGCTTTATTGATCGCACCTTTATTTTTGGAGTGTTTTATCTCCAAAAGGTTCTTATCCCTCGATAATACCTCAACGTAACTTTCTTTTTCCAACAACAGTTTTTGCAACGAAGCTAATCGTTCCTCATACCATTTTTGGTTCTGCTCCATCGCCGCAATCGCGCTACGTAACGCAGCGACCTCTTTCTCCACAGCCTCCGCGTTTTTAAAACGTTTCAACTGTTTGCGATAAAGCATGTATGTTACCAACGCCCCTCCACCACCGAGGAACCCGAATATAAGCGATAGAACAGTAGTGAAGTCCGACATAGTTTAGAGGCGAAAAATTTTACGTATATCAAATATATTAAACCCGATAGCGTTGAGGATGATACACGCAAGTGCTAACCATCGTATCACTTTGTCGTACCACGGTACATACCTTATTTTTTCGTACTTGGTAACCTCTACGGGGTACGGTACGCTGTCCCGTATGAACGTTTCGAGTATCTTTGTTTCGACAGGTATCTCTACGTCCAAATTTTGCAGATTGAGGGCTAACTGCCCGGACGTTAACGATGCCTCCGCTTCTGCGTAACTCGTCCTCGCCCGAGCAATAGTGTCCCTTGTCACCACGTAAACCATCTCTTTGACGGGTTTGATCTTTATGATGGTGTCACGCTCTGTGTTCGTCACGGTACGTACACGTTCTACCGGGACATAGACCGTTTTCGTACACGCGACGATAAAAAACGTAATTAAAATTGCTATGGCCGCTTTCATTACGTTAACCCTAATTTCGTTTTCAACTCCGCGATAAAATCCGCGTCATTCAGCAAACCTTGTGTAATACCGATATTTTCTCGCGCTTGGGCCTGTTGTGCTTCGGTGAGTGTTTGAGCGGTAAAATGAACCGAAATGGAGTCTTGAATAGCTACGGGGTAAAAAACAGTAATGCTTTTCGTATCAGGGTTGTATACTGCATACATTACGTTAGCCCTGTTATACATAGCATAGAACGAATTACCTTCACGGAAAAATATCCGATTTTTCATTTGATTCGTTCGCGCCGCATCCGTACCTGTTCCCGTAAAGATAACACCGTTCGACGCAAGTAGCGCATCTGCCTGCGCCTGTGTCAGCGTCGCCGACCCGTTCGTGAGGTTTACAACCATGATGTCAAGACCGATGTTACTCATTACACGGTTAGTGTCATCGATGGAAAGGTTTTGAGGACTACCGTATGAAAGTAAGCCCGCCGTGATGTTATTGGTAGTTACAGGCGAAACGGCGCCAGTCGTAGAGTTCAATATAACGGACATGACGGTGTAGGCATCGGTAAACGAATAGAAGCATATGTTTCCCTCCGCGTTAACTTTACCTCGAAGGTAAATCTTCGGCATATTTTCGCTGGGCGTGTTCGTAAGTATAAGTGCCGAAGCACCTACGGCACGCTCCAAATCTGCGGCCGGAACGGTGCCACCGTATGGTACGATGTAAAAGCCCGTGCCGACGTTGTCAATCGCGCGATTCCTTTGCGCGATTGATAGCGACTGATTGATGTTAAATCTTATCGCATTTTGATCCGCTAAAGCAGTCGACTTGTTCATAATGGTATTCGAATCTTCGATCAGAATACGCATGAACGTAGTCGAATTGACTATCGAATAGAACACCGCATTACTACCGCTGTTTGATGCCAGTAAGTATAGCGCCGAATCGTATTTTTGGTGATTTGTAACCAAAATAGCTTCAGCCGCATTGTACGCGGCCAACTCCGCGTCGGTAAGCGCCGTGCCGAATTTACTTTGATCAATAATATAGACGTTAAGACCGATGTTACCCCACGCGGTTTGCTTCTGCTCGTTAGTCAACGTCTGCTTTACGGTACGTACGGGCGCAAGACCCGTGTTCACACCTAACTGCGTACCGAACGTATCTTTACCCGCCAAACCTGTTTGGAACGTGCTGTTATTGACAAGCGCGTTTATGAACGCAACAGACGCCGCCAGTTTAGTGCCGAAGTCGGAACTGGAGGAAAGGGTGTCTTGCAGACCTTTGTTATCCCCCATCGCCGTACCGAACTCGACTGACGTCCCGAGCACCTGACTGATCCAAAACACGTTTACAGGATTCGCCAAGTCGACGAGAAATGTCTCGTCGAAGACGTTCATGACGTAGAAGTACTTCGACTGATTGTACATCGTAACCGTCGTACCTGTGTCATCCATACCTTGCTTATTACCCAACGCAATCGCCACCGTGCCGCGCGGGTAACCGGGCAGCGTCTCGGGCTGATCGAACGTTAAATAGTCAAAGTAAAGTACGCCGGATGTGGTGTATACATCTTGCTCCATGTGACATACGGCATATAACTCTGCACCGCTACCTGTCACACCTGTTGCCTCGAACGTACCTCCGTACATCATCACGTCCACGGGTTCGTTTTCCTCCGCGTCGCTCTGCGCAACGGCAAAGACCGCTTGGCCTAAAACGAACGCATTGTTGTCGGGGTCAAACACGTACGCCACCTTTGCGTTCTGCTGACATACAACAAGCTGACCCTTGGATATGGGCGTTGCCGCCACATACTCGCCTACAAGCAAAGTGCCGCTATCCGACGCCTGTGTTTCGTCGAATAGCCAGTCCATGCCCTGTAACTGCTCCTTGTCGTATGCGTCGATTTTATCCATTTGTCATTATGTTGCTGTTGTACGGCATGTCTACGTTATACGCACCTGTTACCGGGTGGTAATTGTAGTTTGTTATACTGTCACCCATTGTTTGCAATATCGTGAATGTAACCGGGTCTTGCAAACGTAACCAGCGGTACGTCTTTTACACGCTGCTTACGCCCCTTTTTACCCATTAACTTCGTTACGCAACGCATAATTGCGTCGGGAATATCGTCGTGCTTGTTTTTGTTCTGCTTACGCGAGAACTTAAGTATCTGATGTTGCAACTGTCTGCCGCGCTCCGTATCGCGGAAGGCGTTGTTAAAGTATATATGCTCGCCTTCGAACAGCGGTTCGAGAAACGTCTCGATTGCGGCTGTTTTGTCTCCGAAGTTACGCGTGTCATACCTTACGGGACACATCCACCCGGTTGTAAGCGCGAAGTTACGCATAACTTGATCGAAGTCCGACGGTATTTGTTTCTTCTCCATCCATACCTCTGTAATGTACTGGTTAGGTGCTATGTCCCACAACTGCTTGATGTTGTTAAGCATCTGCAACGTGGAACCTTTTACGATGCGTATGTCGAGCACGTAAACGTTACCGTCGAACAGACCGCAGAGCACGCTTGCCTTGTAGTCCGCCCAAATGCTGTGGTCCGTACCTGTAAGCGGGGTCGGGTCAGTGTATACGCACAACCGTTCCCACTCTTCTCTACGAGGCAGTACTTTCGTCCAATTTATACGTTTGAATATCTCTCCCTGCTCTGCGTCTTGGAACTGTCCCAAATAGAAACGTTCACGATTCGCGCCGGACAGTTGCGAGAGGTTACGTATATAATTCTCCGAAAGATTCTCCGCATTGTCTTTGGGTTGCATAAAAAGGTACGCCTGTCGCGCACGCTCTTCCTCGGACAACTCCGATCCGTCCTCACGTTGATACTCCAAGAAACGTTTGTACGAGAAGTGATACATTGACGGCGGGTTCTCCGTCATTATGAGTTTATTCGTCACACCCTCCGTTTGAAAACGCAAACGTGTGATAAGTAACTCGATGATCGGCCAGTCAACCTCCGACACCTCCTCGATTGCGATGTGCAACCACGACGGCGAAAGTATCTTATCCGAACCACTCTCCGATATGTCACGTTTGGACAACCCGGCAAACCTTATATAACCGCCTGTTGCGAACGTAAGTTTGGTACGTTTGTCCGACCAAACAGCGAACTTCAACCCGTCGATGGTCCATTTGTCCCACCTCTCCTGCCCGTTCTTCTCTGCGATCAACTGGAGGATCACCGGAACGATTTGGTCGATCACACCTGTGGTCAAGTCGATCAGTTTGTCACGGGCGATAAGACACGGGGCTTTGTACCGCAGTGCGTCGCGTATGATCTTGTAGACTTCGACAAAAGATTTCCCCGATCCCGAGCCCCCCAGCAAGAGTATGAGGTCTTTTTGATCATCGTCTAAAAGTCGTATCGCTTCGTTCTGTTTTTTCGTGAGCCGTATTTTCGTTGTAAGTCCCATACCTATATTATATATGGCCCTACAAACCTATTCCCACACCTGCGTCGATTTCCGCTCGGGCCTGTCTCCGGGGTCGGCGTTCGGGTCGAGGTCCCCCTCGTACCCGTTGAACGCTTTCCACGTGGCGATCAATTCACGCAACAGTTTAAGTTCAGCGATATACGCAGCACATTCATCCGACGTAGGGTCCTCGTGGTTGAGGATCATGGCCGTGAGTTCCTGTAAACGTTTCTGAACCTTTTTCATGCGTGGAAATTTTCTCGTCACTCAAAGATAATAAAATTTTCCGACATTTCAAACTTTCATATATGAATTTCGTGAAATTCTTTTACACAGAATCGAAATTGACCGATTTACGTCTACATACCTATTTTATTTGGGTCGGGACGCACTTTGAGGCGTTAAATTTGGGGTATCGTCTCGGCGCCGCGCCGAGACGTCGTAACGTATGTGCTACTCCAAATTTACCGTTTTAAAATTAAACGTATTTGCTACTCCCAATTTTACCATTTAAAAAATTTTTTGACCTACTATCTTGGTGGTACTTTTAAAATTTTTTTTGGCGATACGTCGGTGAGTCCGGTCAGCGCGCCGACCCCCCGCCGCCTGTTTGCCCCGGCGACGAATCGAATCGCCGGGCCGTCGTATCGTGTTATCGCTATATCGTTGTTCCCATCCGGTCGATACGTCGATACGTCGATACGTCGATACGTCGATACGTCGATACGTCGATA
>ENA-OYZV01000093-OYZV01000093.1-human-gut-metagenome-genome-assembly--contig:-NODE-93-length-34120-cov-6.694261_pt1 | contig 34120 bp, 32 predicted proteins | sample MGYA00244203_ERZ653490 | MGnify/ENA primary metagenome ERZ653490 (study PRJEB26926, sample SAMN06165086) | human gut metagenome | biome: ENVO:00009003; feature: ENVO:2100002; material: ENVO:00002003...
TTGCCGCCCCCACGGCAAGCGGGATGTTGATGCCTCCGTTGGCGTTGACGGCCCCTGCAAAAGTCCCGGATTCAGCCGTCAGGTTTTTTAATTCGGCATTTTCTCCTTGCCTGATGCCGTTCTGGCCTGGCAACCCTGGAACGGCTGTTTTGAAAACCTGGGTGATCAGGGCTTCTTCATCGGATACTTCTACGGCGTCCGTCGGGGCCGCAAAACCGTATTGCCCTTTTTTGTCTGCTTCCAGAATAAGCATGGACGTCTCTCCGGAATTGAAGATGGCGCTTACAGTACAAGCTTTTGTACAGGTCATGACATAGGAACTTCCCTTAATAGTATCAACTTTCATAAATAAATTATTTTTTTAACTATTGATAAAACTCCGGAAAAATCATCAGGCATAAAACGTTGAGACGTTTCTGAAGAAGTATGCGGGCGGTTCTTTCCGGATTCGGAAAAATTCAGGAATGAAGCTGAGCCGGCTTGTTAAAAAAATAGCCGGCTCCGGTATTTCCCCATAAAAGGCGGTTTTGTAAATGGCCGGGTGTCAGAAAAATAAGGCCTTCCCTCCGTATTTCTACTGATGCCTGCCTTGTAGAAGCCGTTTACCCTTTCCCAGGAGGCATCTCATTTTGGAGATGAACATCCGGCCGGGATCGTTTTGCTTCCGGAAATCCCTGATGTCCTCTTTCCACGGAGATTTCTTCCAATACTTGTAGAACAATCCGTAATCCTGGCGAATGCTGTTGGGATGCCAGGGTTTGGGATGGCCCCAGTAGTGGATAATGCCCGGCCGCCTGGCGGCTTCCAGCAGGTCTGCCGGCTTTAGGGGATTATTTTTGAAGCTTTTCACGCCTTCCCAGCGAATGGACCAGATAGCCCCGTCGCAAATGTTCCACATGGGGTGAAGCAACAAGATACGCTGCTGATAGCATACATTCAAAATATCCTGATCCTGCCAGGAAAGGCGGTGAATATTGTTTTTCGCCCAGGATAAAACCTGGGATTCAAAACATTCTTCACGTATTCTTCCGATATGGTAAAGAATGACGCCGGCATTGATGTAAATGGAGTCCCGGTCCAGATTCATTTCTCTCTTCCAGCGTGAAAAAGACTCCTCGGATAAATCTTCCGTGGTGAAAACGCCGGCAATGAGGCAATCTCCGAATTCGGATTCATACATGGGGCTTATGTCCCTGTTGAAAATGGTATCAATATCCACGTAAAGGGCGCGTTCTACCGTGGCGGGAAGTTCCCCTGCGAGGCCAAGACGGTAATACGTCGCCGCCGACCATTTGGAACCGACGGGGAAATCCGTATATTTATCCTTCATGTCAATGAAGTGCAAATGGAGATTGTAGCCCTGTTGCAGGGAATGGAAACGGGCCGTATTATCCCCGCTTAACCCGCCGGTCATGATATAAATATCGGCATGAACGCCGGGCGGCAAATTCTCCATGAGGGACACAATGCTCACGCCCGTTCCCAGCGCGCCGTTATCGTCTGTAGCGTATACGATATTCATGAGCGTGAACGGACTGGATCTTGGTGTTTGCTCTCCATTCCGTTATTGGTTTGCAACCGGAAAAACAGGGAGCGGCCCATCCTTTCCAGGCGGTCCAGCCATTTGCAGGAGAACATGGTTTTGTCCATGAGCGCGGAAAATGATTGTGCCATGCCTGCCCTTGCGGAACACGCTTTCATATAGGAGTCCAAAAACGGCCGGTTCAGGCATGGATGCATGATTTTCCTGATCCTGCCCGTCAGGGAAATCCGCTCCTCTGCGTTGAGCGATAACAGTCTTTTGGGATGCAATTCCCTGATGACCAGATAATGGACGGCAAATTGCCATTTGGGATTTTTCATGGCTTCAAGCTCATTCAGCAGAGGCGCAATGAGTGAGTGGAGGGAGACATGCTGGTAATGCTCGTCATGCATGGCGGAAGAAGCTCTCTGCCTGTAAATGGAGGTGACGGAGCCTCCCAGCCCGATCAGGCCTGTCCCCCACATGCACCGTGTCCAGTACAGGCCGTCTTCCCCATAGGGCATCGCTTCTTCCCAGGGGGGAAGCCGGGACGCAAGAGACGAATTCAGGATTACGCTGCTGGGATGCATGAAAAGCACTCCCCGTATCCCCAGCCTCCGGATAGATTCGGGATAAGATGGAGGGCGCGGCGGGATGGCCTCCAGTTCATCCCTCATGTAGCGGTTGGCATAGGCCAATATCTCCGGATGACGGTTGAAAAAATCGGCTGCCAGCTCCAGATGCTCGGGATACCAGTAATCGTCTCCGTCCAGGAAAGCGATGTAAGCCCCCACGGCCTTCTTCATCCCTGCATTTCGCGCCCGCGATACGCCGCCGTTAACTTGGGAAACCAGGCGAATTCTGGGGTCATGAAAAGATTGAATGATGGAAACGGTCTCATCGGAAGAACCGTCATCCACGATGATGATCTCAAAATCCTGAAATGTTTGAACCAGTACTGACTGAAGGGCGGCAGCAATATAATTCTCCAGATTATAGGCCGGGATAATAATGCTGAAGAACGGTTTCTATATATAAGGGGAATGATGAACTGCTTCGTGAGTGGAACGGGAACCAGGATATGGAGAACATGATTCTGATGGGGTTGTAACTATCGCAACCGGTGAATGGCAGGGGGACGAATCCATTGTTCCTCTCATGATTCATCAGCGCGCGAATGAACCTGTCATAGCGAATTCCAAATTCGATTGGGAAATTCCGGATTCAGCATGAATGGACAGAGAATTGTCCCAAGGCCTCATGGAACCGGTGGGGGGTGGAGGTATTCCCGCTAGGTTTGGTTCTAAGAGTTCTATGATTCTAAAAAATAATTGCTTATGAAAAAATGTGTGTGTTGGGAGCAGTAAGGGAAAGCAGAATCTTTCGTCCTGTTTTACCGGCTTCGGGCTCTCTGTCCGCAAGGGGGGAGATTCTTGATCACAAAACGTCCGCGCAACATAAGTTCCTTGGTGTAAAAATCAACCCTTGACCCCGGATTTGGAATCCGGTATGAACATGATGTCTTATATGTAAACGGGGAAGAGCAATATTCCTTTCGTTTTTTTCACTTCCTTTTCTGCATTTTTTTCATGAATTCTTCGCGACTCCCTTCCATCAGCATTATCCTGACCGGGCATAATCAGGAGCATTGCATCCGGGATGCCATCCGGAGCGTATTCGGGCAGGATTATGAAGGGCCGGTTGAAATCATCCTTTCGGATGACGGATCTTCCGACGGAACCTTCGCCGTCATGCAGGAAATGACGGCTCAATACAGGGGGCCGTACCGGGTAATCTTGAACCGGAATGAAACGCCGCTGGGGCGCGGGCCTCATATCCGGCAGGCGGTTGGTCTGGCTTCCCATGAATGGATTCTCCGTCAGGATGGGGACGATTGTTCCTTCCCCTGGAGATGCAGGTTTTTTGCCTGGGCAGTGATGGAGTATCCGGATGCCGTGGCTGTAGTCAGCCAGATGATTAACGTCTATGAGGAACCGGGAGTTGCGTTTGAATTCCCGGCATTTCCCTCCGTTCCACGGGAAATGCCGGCTGTCGTGCTCCAACAAGGGGCTTTTTCTTCTTCAGCTCATTATGGACCTGCTATGATCATCAGAAAAAGTGCATACGAGTGGGGAAATGCTTTTCCGATAACGGCTAATTTTGAGGATGATCTAATGGCGTTTCACGCATGGTTGCAGGGTAATATTTATGAATTGCCGGATACGGCTCTGTGTTATTACCGTTTTGCAGCACAAAATATCTCCGCTGTCAGTAGCGCATTCCGGTTTGCCGACATGCAGACGGCAGAGGCTTTTGAAAGGAAGGACTTAGTAATGTTGGAGCAGTTGAAAGAAAGCGTAGAAGCGGGGATGAAACTGTGCGGGGAATTGCTGGAGGGCCTTGCTCCGGTTTTTCGTTCGCGGGAAGAACTGCTTGCCGAAATGGAGGAGAGGAGAAAAAAGATAAGCTATATTGATCAGTTGCAGAATTGGTGGAATTATTCCTTTTCTCAAAGATGGTCCTTAAAAGGACCAGGAAAAAGGGGTATAGCCCGTTGTTTGCCGCAAAAGCTGTATTTATTTTGCATGGTCTTCTTTTTCAAGCTCAGGAAAGTGAAACGGGCCGTTTGCGGCGCCCGGCAGGATTTGGAATAAGGGTAAGGAAACGCTTGAAGAAGGAGGGGAACTTTTGCTCGGACGGGTTCTCTCCGCTCCGGCGTTGTTTTTGATGGAGAGGGGGGCGGAAGATGGCTTCTCCGGCTCGAAAGAAGCAGGGAGGGGGAGCCGGATTGATGCGTGGCGGGTTTTCTCCGGAAAAAGAAAAAGCGCCTTTCCTGAAAAGATGGAAAGGCGCGGTGACAGGTTCAAGGGGGAGATCCCGAATTAGTACACGTCCCGCTGGTAACGGCGGTGCTGTTTCATGTCCGCCACATATGCCGCGGCTTCCTCCGGAGTTTTATGGCCCCAGGTCTGGATGACTTCATGAAGGGCGTTGTCCACATCCTTCGCCATGCGGGAGGCGTCCCCGCAGACGTAGAAGCAGGCGCCGGCTTCCAGCCATTTCCAGAGCTCTTCGCCTTCCTGGACCATGAGGTGCTGCACATACACCTTCTTTTCTTGGTCTCGGGACCAGGCCACGGACAACTTCAGTTTGCCGGTGCCGGTCAACTGGTTCAGCTCGTCTTCATAACAGAAGTCGGTAGCCCTGTACGGATTGCCGAAGAACAGCCAGTTGCCGCCCTTGGCGCCGGAAGCGGCGCGTTCCTCCCAGAATGCCCGGAAAGGGGCGATGCCGGTGCCGGGGCCCACCATGATGATGGGGGTGTCCCCGTCTTCCGGAAGGCGGAAATTCTTGTTGGTATGTACGAATACCCTGGCCGTATGGCCCGGCTGGAGGCGGTCCGCCATATAGGTGGAGCAAACGCCGCCGCGCTTGCGGTCTCGGGCCGTATAGCGCACCGCGCCCACGCACAGGTGAACCTGTTCGGGATGGGCGTTCGGGCTGGAGGCGATGGAATAGAGGCGCGGCATGATCTTTTTCAGGATGCCGACGAAAGCCTCCGCGGATTCGAAGGAAGCGGGGTATTCCGTGGCCAGATCCAGCACGTCCCGGCCCCACAGGAAATCGCTGAGGGCGTCTTTATCCCCGGCCAGAAGCGTGTCCAGCTCCTGGCTGCCGGAGGCGGCGGCCCACTTGGTCAGCAGGGCTTTGTTGACATTGGTAATGTCATAGCAGTGAACCAGGGCGTCTTTCAGGCTTGCGGTTTCCCCTTCGGGAGTGGGAACCTGGGAATCCGGGCTGAGGCCGAGCCTGTCAATCAGGGCGTCCGCCAGGGCGGGATCATTGGCGGGAATGACGGCCAGGGCGTCCCCGGCAATATAATTCATCCCGGAACCGTCCAGGCTGTATTCAATGTGGATGGTTTCCTTGGGGCTGCCTTCCCGAGTGATGTGCCTGACGGAGAGGACGGGAGCGGAAAACGGATTTTTTTTGCCGTATGGTTCAGTGGTCATGATGATGGAGGGGGGTGAAAAAGAATATTACCAGCGGATAACGGCGGCGGACCAGGTAAGCCCGGCTCCGAATGTGACCAGGACGACGTTGTCTCCCTTGCCGAATCTGCCGGAACGGCGCGCTTCGTCAAAAGCGATGGCGACGGCGGCCGCGGACGTGTTGCCGTACTTCTCAATGTTCACGAACACCTTATCTTCAGGAATGGAAAGGCGCTGCGCTACGGCGTTAATGATGCGGAGATTGGCCTGGTGGGGAATAATCAGCTGGATATCGTCCGCCGTGAGGCCGGCGCGTTCAATGACGCTGGCGGCGGAGGCCTTCATGCGCGTGACGGCATGGCGGAAGGTCTCATTGCCGCGCATGGCCAGGGTAGCCAGGCGTTCATGGGCGTTTTCCGCTGTGGTGGGGCAGCGGGAGCCGCCGCCCGGAATCTGGAGCAGGTCATGCAGGGAGCCGTCCGAACCGATATCCGTGGCAAGGACGGAACCTTCCCCCTCTTCCCCTGTGGAGGCCTGGAGCACGGCTGCCCCGGCGCCGTCCCCGAACAGGACGCAGGTACTGCGGTCCTCCCAGTTGACGACGGTGGAAAGTTTTTCCGCGGCGATGATGAGCGCCGTTTTCATCTGGCCGGTGCCGATGTACTGGACGGCGGTCTTCATGGCGAACAGGAAGCCGGAGCAGGCGGCGGAAATGTCAAAGGCGGCGGCATTCTTGGCGCCAAGGGCATCCTGGATATAGCAGGAAGTGGAAGGGGTGAACGTATCCGGCGTGATGGTGGCGACGATAATCAGGTCAATATCCTCCGGCTTCAGCCCGCAGGATTCCAGAGCGCGTTGGGCGGCCTTCGTCCCCATATGGGAAGTGTACTCGTCAGGGGCGGCGATGCGGCGTTCCACAATGCCCGTGCGTTCAATAATCCATTCGTGGGAAGTGTCCACCATCTTCTCCAGATCCGCATTGGTCAGGCGGCGTTCCGGAACATAGGAACCCGTACCGATAATCTTGACGGGCAGTCTTTTAAAGGGAATATCAGAATGTGCGGCCATAGCTTTGGGCGTATGATGAACAGAAAACGTCCTGACGTTTTATGTGGAAACAGTCTAAAAGAAAGAGGGCCTGATGACCAGCATAAAACGCAGGACTCCTTCCATGTCGTAAATGAATGGCTTACAACAGCCACCCCTGGCCGTTGGCGGGCGGCGCGGCTCCCATCTTGAGATAGGCGGAGGGCATCGCCACGCGCCCTCTGGGGGTGCGGCTGATGTACCCCTGCATAATCAGGAAAGGCTCGTGCACGTCCTCCAGCGTGGAAGCGTCCTCCCCTACGGCCACCGCCAGGGAGGAAAGGCCCACCGGGCCGCCGTTGAACTTGTAAATCATCGCTTCCAGCAGGCGCTTGTCCATCTCGTCCAGGCCATCGTCGTCAATCTCAATCATGGTCAGGGCGTCGTGCGCCAACTGCTCCGTAATCACGCCGTCGCCGCGCACCTGGGCGTAATCCCGCACCCAGCGCAGCAGGGAATTGGCCACGCGGGGCGTGCCGCGGGAGCGCAGCGCGATCTGCAGGGCGCCCTCCGGGTCCACGGGCACGTTCAGCAGCCCCGCGGACCGTTCGATAATGGCGCACAGCTCCTCCCGCGTATAATAATCCAGCCGGTTCACCAGGCCGAAGCGGGAACGCAGCGGGCTGGTCAGCATCCCGGCGCGGGTGGTGGCCCCCACCAGGGTGAACTTGGGCAGGTTGAGCTGGATGGAGCGGGCGTTCGGCCCCTGGTCGATGATAATATCCAGCCGGAAATCCTCCATGGCCGGGTACAGATACTCCTCAATGGCCGGGTGCAGGCGGTGGATCTCGTCAATAAACAAAATATCCCCCTTTTCCAGATTGGTCAGCACGCCGGCCAGGTCTCCCGCCTTTTCAATCTGGGGGCCGGAAGTCGTATGAATGCGGCAGCCGACGGCATTCGCGATAATATTGGCAAGCGTCGTCTTCCCCAGGCCCGGCGGGCCGCTCAACAGGATGTGGTCCAGCACGTCGTCGCGCTGTCTGGCGGCTTCCACCATCAGCATCAGGCGGTCCTTAATCTTCTCCTGGCCGCAGAACTCGCTGAAAGCGGGCGGTCTGAGGGACAAATCGAAGGCGGAGGAGGGGGCCTCCGTGGTGCGTGTGTAAAAGGACTCTCCCATGCGCAGGACTAGCAAACCCGTCTTTGGGGCATCCGTCAAGGGGGAAGTGCGGTCGGGAAACGCCTTTTCCGGGACATGCCCGAAACCTTTGCCCTTTTTTGAAGATGGAAGGAATGCGGAGCCGCGGAAATGAAGATACGCGGAGAAACGGCATGTCCCGCTTTCTCTTCTCACAGCGTGGGTTCCCATTTCTGCCGCGCCTTTCCGGAACTCTCGGAACCCTGGGCTTCCGGAATCCTTCAGTCTTCTCTTTCCGTCTCGCTCCTGAAACTCCTCAAACGGCTGTTGGTCAATCCTGGAGCCCGGACGGAAGCAAGCTTATCAATAGAGGTTCTTGCTTGAACCTTTCCCGATTGCACGGAAGCCGTAAAGGTGGAGAAAGAGAAAAATTCTTATTTGCTCTGCGGGAAAAACAGGGCAGGGAGGGCGAAAATCTGCCATGCCCTCATGGATAATTTTTGTGAACCACGGAAACCTGTTCCTTTCAAAACTTCTGAAAATACGCTTCGTTGCTGTTTATGCCCGTTGAAGATTTTCTCGCGCTGTCGGGGCACTTTTCATCCTCTTCGCGCAACCGCCGGAAACGTGAAAAAACTCGGGGAAAACGGGAAAATCCCCTTCGGATGAAAAAAAGATTGCCAAATCTCTCTTCTGCCGTTACTCTGCTCCTGCTTTCCTATCTAGCACAATCTCCAACGGGCAGGTGTCAGAGTGGTCGAATGAGCACGCCTGGAAAGTGTGTGTACCGCAAACCGGTACCGAGGGTTCGAATCCCTCCCTGTCCGCCATTAATTTTCTGCCGCAATGCATTCATAATGAGTATGTTGCGGTTTTTGTTTGTAGAGTTATGGGGAAGAAATGGGGAAATTTATGATCACATCCTTGATAATAGTCCACCCATTTGCTAGAACGTATCAGTGAAGCATGAGATAGATTTCATAGGTCTCCAAGAACAGACAAAAGATGCATTAGCCGTTTGTTTGCGTTATTATGATACTGCAAAGCAAGATTATGTAACAGTTGTTTATGATGGAGGAACACAAAAATATGGAACAGAATTAGTTTCTATACTTAGAAAATTTTATTCGAATGGAAATACACCTATAGTTGATTTAGTTATCTGTAGCCACGATCATGATGACCATGCTTCTGGTTTGCGCGTAATTCTGGAAGAATGTCAAGTTAAGAAACTGATAATGAATCGTCCATGGCTCTATACAGATGAATTAATGGATTTTGTCGATGATGGCCGAAAAACAAAAGAATCTGTGGAAAAAATTCTTAGAGAAAAATATTGCTACATTAATGAGTTGGAACAAATAGCTGAGAAAAAAAATATTATTATACAAGCTGGTTTTTGTGGGGTAGTCGGGCCTAATATGCCTTTTCATATCCTTTCTCCCAGTAAAGATTTTTACGTGACAAAAATTCTAGATTCCCGCAAAACTCCTTGCAACACACCTGAATCAGATAATTTGCAAAAAAGTAGTAACCTTCAAAGTTTTTCTGATACAATCAAAATGAAAACAGAAAATTGGCTTAATGATTCACTAAAAGAAGAAGTTCAAACTGAACCTGATAACGAGACATCTATAATACTGCATTGTGACTTCGAGGAAAAAAAGTCTTATTTACAGGTGATGCAGGGAAAGAAGCTCTAATTTTGGGAAACAAATATGCCAACTCGATCCATATTGATTTAAAATATGTTAATATTTACCAAATTCCTCATCATGGAAGTAGGCATAATGTTACTCCTTCTGTAATGGACATGATAGTAGGCCCAATTTTACCATTGGAAGAAAAGAATGGTAAAATTGCATTTGCCGCTGTCTCTATGAATTCAGATCATCCTAAGAAAATGGTTGTTAATGCTTTTATTAGACGAGGCTGTAATGTTTATAGCACAATCAAAGGAAACACAATATGTCATCATTATGGGGATATGCCTGTCAGAACAGGCTGGTCAATAGTCGATCATCATAGTTTCGAAACAAAAGTAGAAGACTGGGAAGTATAATTCCAGTAGAATCAACTGTATAAATAATTAATTTTAAACAATTTAATTAAAGAACATGGATAAATTAAGTTATTATGATTTTTTTGCTATATTTATACCAGGAACTGTTTCCATAATGGCTTTTTCTTTTATACAAAACGATTACACTAAAGAGTCTTTGAATATTTTTCTCAACATAAGCCTCGGAAGTTCTATATTAATTTTAATTTTAATTTATACTCTCGGCGAAATTGTACAATCAATAGGAAAAATTGTAGAAGGAGTCTTTTGGAAAGCATTTGGGGGCAAGCCAACTCAATGGATTTCTATTGAAAAAAGAAATAAGTTTATACACTTTATAAGAACTTGGAAGCTTAATGAAAGTCAAGACATTTTAACAGGAAAAGAACTTGAAATAGTTCGTAATTGGGTGAAAACACATAGTGGGTACAATTCTTTGGATGAAAATAATTTCAGTATTTGTTTTAGCAGCATTCAAAATATAGCCTTTCAATTAGATGAAAATAAAAAATGGATAAACATAATGCTCGCAAAAGCTAATATGTTTAGAGGATTTATAGTCATTTGCTTGATTTCTCTACCGTTTTTATTCCTGAACAATACTATAGAAAACTATAAATTAAACATATGGATTTCCATTGTTTTCCTGATATTATCTTGTTTACGCTATCGATCTTTTTCTAAAAACTATGCAAAAAAACTATATGCTAGTTTTTTAAAAAATATTGAAGATCAAAAAAATAATTCCCCTTCTCCTAGGGTCGCAAAAGGAACTTTTCACGCTTAAATATATATGAATAAAATTACACCATATTGGACAAAAAGCAATAAGACATTTGTCTTTATTTTCAATGTTGAACGAGGTTTATCCATTTTCATACGTTTACCAAATAATCACGGCATAATATATGATATAGGATCTAGTGAAAATTTCTCTCCCACCTCTTTTATTGAAGATAACCTTATTTCTCATATAGAATGTATTGATCAATTAATAGTTTCTCATCCTCATAAAGATCATTATCAAGAAGCGGAAAAAATGCTTTCCATGATATTAGATAATAAAAAAATTATTAATTTGATAACAATGCCAAATTTCAACCAAAGTTATAATGAAGCGTTGAATTCAAATAGATTGAGTAGCATGAAAAAAGAAGACAAGGCTTTATACATGTCCATATATGGTGATAGAAAACCCCCGTTGCAAACTATTAATTATAATACTACAAATTCGTCTTTAATTAATTCGGCTGATATAGATTGTGGCATTTTTTATATGCGGCCTCCATGCGTTGAAGAACAACACCAAAGTTCTGATCAAGATTATGGAAATGGAACAAGCATATGTTTTTATTTTAGACATAATAAACATGCAATTTGGTTACCTGGAGATGTGACACCTAAAATCATTCCTTATATTTTGAAGGGTTCTGATTTTGTAGAAAGAAGATTTTCCGTACTAGGAGAAAAAATATCTCCGTCTTGGCAAAACAAAAATTCTTCATCTACTGAAACAACGTTAAATAATCCAACACCAAGAGAATTATTTTCCAGAGAGGATATTTCATTAATAAATATCACACCACATCATGGATTAGAAAGTTGTTATGCAGAAGATCTTTTTAATATTGTCACACCTATAATCAATATAGCTTCTGAAAAGAATGAAACTTCAGGGAAATGTTCTGATTTTTATTCGCGGAATTCACAAGGAGCTTTCATATATGAAGGTAACCCGATTTCTCAGGCTAAAGATAAACGATATTTCCTTACAACTAGAAAGGATGGACATATTGCAATTATTTTGGGGCATGATTCGAGGACGCCTAAAATCTATCATTCATGTGATGCTGGAAATATAATGACTTTTATTAATCAATACTCTTGATAACAACAACTCAATCTCTTCTATTGACCGGAATTTATCTATTTAAAACATCTTTTAATTTTTGAAAGAGCTGATTGTGTTAATCAATCCTCCATGCATGATCCAAACTCATGAGGATTATTTGGACTGGGATTATAGCTCCAAAACCTATTCCAATCAGGGTTCTCTTCTTCCAATATATTATCCATAGCTGACTGTTCTTGTTCTCAATCTCTCTGGGAATCTCTTTGTACTCTTCATTGACATTTCTCTATGTCCTAAACAATTTCCATAGAAATCATTTTAGAATTAATTATTTGGAATGATTTTAATTAAAAATGCCTTCGTACAAAGCTGATTGCCCTTGAAAGTCCTGGAATCTGGTCATACATAATCATGCATTTGGTAATTCCTCCATTTATTATATTCATACATTGAGTGAAACCAAGTTTCTTATAACTTATTCATTTCCTTTTAATTATGAATTTTAGTGGTTTTCCCGGGAGTAATTCATGGTATACAGCGGTATACATTAAAAATTCTCTATTTTATCTTTAGTATACATCGTATGAGACCATATTTTTCATAACTTGCTCATTGCAATATATTTGTAAATTTTAAGTCCGTTTTCATAAGCCTTCATTACACCATTGTACAAGATCATTTGAAAAATACATGTCTTGGGAAATGCAGATGGCAGTATATGGATAATCATCTATACTCACGTTATTTTATTCTGAATAGTCCCAGAATTGATTGTACGGATATTTCAGCGTATCCCCTTACCAATTACCTTCCTTTCTGAATAATTTCCGTAGAAATCAATTTAGGATTAATTACCCCGTATTCCTTTGATTTCAAGTGATGAGGATAGTTTGAGTGGTGACAAGGAAATGTTTAATTAAAAATGGCTTCGTACAAAATCTTCATGGAGGAATGGTACAGTGTTTCCGCTCAATCGTACGCTGTATTCCTTGTCGATGGGGGGGTAATTTATTCTGAATGATTCCAGGATCATTTATAAGGATTTCAGAGGCATGACGGGCATTAACCTCTGTAAATCTGAAAAATTACCGTCAAAATTAGTTTTGCCTTACAAATGGCTGAACGGATTTTCCTCTTTTTCCAATTGATACATTTCCTAATGGAGAAAAAGTTTCCATTTTTTGAAAAAAACATTTCCTAAGCGTTTGAAAAAGTGCCCCCTTCATGTGGGAGTGTCTCTGTATATGCTGAGATCAAACAGGGATGGGCTGCCAATTGGGGACTGAGTTTGATCTAGCGGGGGTACTATACCATCTGCCGTACCCTATATGGGAAGGATCTTTGAAGATGACAGGGACTAATATAGTTGATGGAGAGCGCCTTTATCAGAAATATAAGAACAAGTGCAAGCATATGATATCAGAAGAACTTGGATATTTGTTATCTGCTGAGCAGAAAGTTGTTCATATTACATTCCCATGCATTCTCTGAAAAATATTTGAACATCCTCTGTTGCTTGAGGGTTGGATTTCTGAACCTGAGATATCCATCTTTGCGGAATTTGTCTGATTCCGTAGAAAGCTCCTAGTAAAGCCCCACAAATGGCAGCGTTTGTATCCGTGTCTCCCCCTGCAGATACCGTGTTGACCAGCGCTTCTTCAAAATTCCGGGCATGCAGCAATTGATAATAACTTCCTTGCAAGGCAACCAGTACCCAACCTATGTGCTCCCCATCGTATTCAGGAGAATTTTTTGAAGCTGCAAGCATACAGTGAATCACTGATTCAGACAATTTATGCTCTTTAGCCCAAAGAATTGACTCCTCATAAAGATTTTTTACATTCCTTACCCGAGTGGTAATTGCCCGTATTAAAGAATATACATAAACAAGGTTAGCATCTATACAGACCTGATTAACATGAGTAAGCATTGCATCTTCCGCTGTGGCTTTTTCCCAATCGAATCCTTGATGTGTAGCAGCCCAGCATGCAAGGGGAGCAATACGCATTAGAGCCCCATTTGCTTGGGATTTTGGGTTAATGCTTCCAAAGAGGCTATCTCGGATAGTCGTTCCGACATCAGGAGGATCCGAAAGCAACCAAATACGATAATTATATCGTGCCCTTGATTTATTCCATCCGTTCGCAGAAATTAAGGACTCCATCAGGCACAGGGACATTTCTGTATCATCAGTGATAACCCCCACTTTTCGTGCTTTACAAAGTCCCTCTCCATTTTGCATTTCTCGTACCCCGCACTTGTGTAAGGTTTTAATCTTCGAAGCCCGCATAAATTCCACGGATGCTCCTAAGGCGTCTCCAATCATCAAGCCAAACAGACATCCATGAATGCCCTGAGAAAGCGATACTTTTGTCATGCTGTAATATTCACGCCAGATTCTTCTAAAACAAATTAATGAAAAGAACAGCCATCAGATTAAATGGTTCTCTTGTCGGTAATACTTCTAGATGATTCATTAAATTGATAGACAACTGTGCGCCCATTGGAAAGAGGCACACTAATACAATCTCCATTTACCATCGGAGATCCCGCAATGACGGCATTTCCCTGTAATATGGTAATGGACGTAATATAATGCCCTTTTTCATTGTATAAGTACACCTGTTTTTCGTTTTGAATTTTAGGAATTATAATCATGATATTTCAATTGTTTTAATTTTATTATTCAATATTTCTTCTGCCTTTTTGTAATTGTGTTTTACAGCATACATTAAAGCTGTCTTTTGCTCCTTATCCTTTATATTCGGGTCCGCTCCATTCTCAAGAAGAGCATTCAATAATTGGAAACCTTCATCGTCACAACCTTCATCATAAAAGTCCGATTGCAGGAGGTAAATAAGAGCTGTTTTGCCCAAGCCATCTACTGCATTAACCGGTACACCCCTTTGGAGCAATTTAAGAGCAATTCCCATATTGGTTCCTTCAGATGCATACATAAGTGTCGTTTTATCGTTCTTATCCTTGGGAAGAAGATTCGGTTCTTTTTCCAAAAGCAAGTCAGCAATTTCACCAGAAAATGGGAACTGTGCAGAATGCATAAAAGCTGTCGTTCCATTTTCATCTGTCATATTGGGCGTAACTCCATGCTTTAAAAGGATGCTTGTACAACGAGGCTCACATCCATAATTGATACTATTAGTATCGAAGAATAGACCGTTCACAAAAAGATCCAACAGATCTGTATTCTTGCCAAAACCGCATTGCAGTAAAAGTTCCAACAGTTCCAGTAACTCCTCGTCATTCAGTTTAGGATCATCCGCATAGATGTTTTCCTCTATTAGTTCGGATAATGAAGGTTCGCTCTCCTTTGAAGAGGGAGCATTATCATCTTCGAGTAAATAATTTCTAAGGCTCCAGCCTATATCTACATCTTCCGCCGTATCAGGTGTTACTCCATATTGAATCAAAAGTTTTATGATTTCCAAATGGCTTTTTCTAAGAGGATTATTATTCAATACTATCGACAAAAGGGATTCTTTTTCTCCTATTTCCCGTCCTCCGGCATTTGTTTCGTATTGAAACGATAAATCTGCAATTTCCGTAAGATCTCTTCTCCATGCTAAATGCAGACAGTGAACTCCTTTCTCATCTGTCACATTGGGAGATATGCCACACTTCAATAATTTTTTCGTCCTTTCACTATCGCCCTGAACAACAGCTTTTTTCAAATCCTCTTTTGTATAGGTATTCATTTGAATTATTTTATTCTTCAAAAAGACATGCAGTAAGGACCGCTATAATTGCCTTGATCATCAAACTTATAATAATGCCCCACCTGAGATTGTCCCAATAATCTGCCGATAATTTGCACAGTATTTCCACTGATAATGATCTGAATATCTTCCCATTGCCAAAAATCCGGCTGGAGAGTAAGTCTATTATTGTAGTAAATATTAACGTGTGTGGTGCCCGGTTCTAAAAATGCTGTAATCATGATAATATTTGTTGGATTGCTCCTATCAGTTAGCCATGTCGTGTGATTGTTTTGACAGGACAAAAATAGATCTCTGCATCCTCCGGACAACAGTCCTCTCCCCAAACTACTGTTGCTACACAAGAAAATCCTTCATCAACATAATTGATCCCCTTGCTATACCCACAACAAGCCGTTGACTTTAAAAGAAAAGAAGAAATATTGACACATACTTGCACTGTTATTTCTTTATATTCTTCATCAAATTCTTCTCTTACCTTAAATTCAGCAAAGAACAAATTGCAAGAAATAGAGTTCTCTCCAATATCATTAGCATCATCGAGCAATTCATTAAGAGCATAGGGATATTCCTTATTCAGTTTCGCAAGAACTAATCCATCCGGGGTTCCAACAATAATTTCATCGACTTGATCCAAAGCAGCCAAAACAGCATGTAATGACTTAATATCTACCCAGCCTTCCAGAGAACTCAAATCCCGGATTTTTGTCGGATTATCTTCTTCTATCTCAATATTCCGATAAAAATGGTAACGATCTGATCCCAGACAGAATTCTGTTCCCTCTTCATTCCATTGTCCTTGTTCATAGAGCGCCTCATCAATGGGGAACGATCCCCTCTTATCTGTAATCAGACTTCCATTCAAAAGGACACGATTCATTTTCTCTTTTAACTCATCATATGTAATCATGTTGGTATTCTTTGGATGTATTAAAGATCCGCTTTCATTAGAACGATAACAGGAAAGTGATACTATCGGGGGCCCCATTGCAACGGGCATATGCCAAAGCCGTCATTCCTTTTCGGTCTCTCGCATCAAGCACATTCCCCGATGCTTCCAGTAACAAGGAGATAAGTTTCCAGTGTTTCTTTTTCGCCGCCCAAATCAGCGCAGTCCTTCCCTCCATATCCTTGAGGTCGGCATCCGCTTTATGCTGAAGAAGAAGTTTTACGATCTCTTCATTGTCATTCCTCACAGCTTCCATAAGCGGAGTTATTCCTGTAGGCTTATGGCAGGCATTGACATCTACATGATACTCGTCAAGTAAAAACATGATAAGCTCCACATTGCCAACTAGTAAGGCATTATTCAATGCGGTTGTCCCGGACAGACTTTTCGCATGAGGATCAGCGCCAAATTTAAAAAAGATCTTAAAAAACTCCAATGGGGCCGGGATTTGGGAAGCTTTGATAAAAGCCGTTATTCCCAATTCATCTCGAACATTGGGACTGGCTTCAGCCTCAAGCAATAATTTGATGGTCTCTTTATAGGAAGATAAATGTAATTTTAATGGACTATCAACCGAACGGAATATCACCATATCAGCCACAAAATGGAGCATGCCGGAAACCGCTTTCATAAGCGCCTCATTGAGGACTTTGGAATCAGTGCAATATCCCAACAATACCTTCACCATACAACTGTTCCCCCAAAGAGAAGCCTTAACCAAAGCGGATTGGGCATTCGGAATTTGAATAACCACCCTTTTTTTCAAAAGCATCTTCGTAATACTTTCGACCTTTTTCATACAGAACTGGTAGGATTTTCTGTCTTCATCCTGTTCTCCAAAACCCCATATTTTAGAAGATTTCAACATCTCTCTATTCAATCGGTGGAGTTTTTCAGCCAACCACATCAGTGGTGTTTGAGCATTTTTATCAGGAATATCAGGATCGGCTCCATATTGAAGCAACAATTTCACTACTTTCTTGCGGGCATTTCCGGTGGCAACCATCAAAGGTGTCGTTCCTTCCTCATCTGCCACGTTGGGATCAGCCCCATATTTTAGAAGCAGTTTCACTAATTTTGGACTACCTTCTTTTGCTGCTTTGAGTAGTAATGTGATATCGTCGGCATATGATATATTGGGATCAGCTCCATGCTCTAATAACAATGCAGCCGCCTCCCATTTATCGTTTTGAACAGCATATTTTAAATGTGCATTGAATGAAGATGGTTTGCTATGTTTAAAAACAGCATCGATAATATCCGGGACTTTAGTTCCTACAGCCCACATCAAATCCGTATGCCCAACTTCATCTGCATAGTCAGGATCTGCCCCAGCCTGAAGCAAAAGGTTAACCATATCGAGGTTTTTATTGACAAGTGCAAACCTTAGAGCGGTATGACCAAATATATTGCTCGCATTGGGATCAACCCCTGTCTGAAGCAATAATCTAACGGCCTTTTTATTATTACAGTGTGCCGCCCTCATTAGAAGGCTATACCTGAAATCGGTTGAAGAATTACATAGATTATTGTTACTTGATGAAAGCAATGCTTCAAATTTTTTTATATTATTATTTTCGATGGCATTTTCCATTTGCTCAAAAATATTAGAATCATTCATAATTCTAATTCAATAATATTAATGAAATATAATCATGGGACTTATATACTTAACTAGCCATATTATTTTCGCCATTTTGTTTTTATATGAAGATGAATAACTTAGAAAAAACGTTGATTAGGATCACTTGTTTCTCTATTTCTATTTTTTGAGAAAGTATATTGGATGGTTAGTCAAGTATGTGGATCCCAAATTTTTTATAGATATAGTAGACAACGATCCAAAAAATAACCGATATCAACCATATCCCAAAATCTTTGCACAATGTTTTTGAAGAAAGATTATTAACACAGTCTCCTATCTTCTGATTTTCACTACCGCCTAGAACTTTGATGATATGAAAAATTGATCCTATTTTGATCAAGCAACCAAAAAGCAAATAGATGATAAACATAATTTAGGGTGCAGTTAATTGCCGGAAACAGTAGTCGTGAACTTGTTGTAGATTCCCAGAATACTGTAAACTTTGGTATCGACTGCCGAAACAGTTGTGATTCCAGCGTTTTTTTTGGCCGCTTCAATGGAGGAGTCCCCCAGAGCGACCAATCCGCAATAAGATTTGGATTCAGATTTACCGGGATTACTCTACTGGCAGATGGTGCTTGTTTGGAAATATTGATGTCCGAATAGACGACGTCGATAGATCCATAGTTCCGCAATTACAAAGGAGAGCTGCGCTTGAATTTCCAATAATACTGTTTTCATCGTTTTGATGTCTGGTGTTGTGGATATGCAGAGAATCCCTTTGGATGGATTGCAAATGGATTCTCTGCTGACGGCATGAATATATCTCTTAAAGAGATTTTTGCAATCAAAAAATATCGCAAAAAGATAATTTACTTGGGGTGAAACTTGTGGCATAGTAACGCCATGAAGACACATAGAACAGGTACTCAGTCTGCGAATGAATTTCAAAAATGGATGATAGACAATGGATTGAATTGTTCTTCCATTGCTTCTTTCTGCGGTGTTTCGGAACGTACGGTACGTCAATGGGTGTCTCAAAAAGGTGTTCCTAAAAGATTTTCTGATTGTCTCAAGAGCCTGGTTGAGTCTTCTGAAAAGACAGTTACCTTTGTGGAAGGAAACCGGGAAGATGGCTTCAAGTTCGAATTATCTCTGGACGATTATGCGAAATTGTCCCGGAAAGCTCTGGAATCCGGTTGTTCTCTTGGAGAATTGGTTGCCCGCCATCTCCATTCGCTTCTTTAAGAGAGAGAATATGTCTCCAATAGAGATGCCTTGTCTTCTTTCGAAACTATGATAAACTTCCTCGCATGAAGCAAGAGGGAGATCAATCCGCATTCAAGGTCGAGGTGAAACAATGGCTCAAAAGCCATGGTTTTGATTACAAATGGATGGCGGATCAATGCGGAGTTTCAGAAATTACAGTCCGCAACTGGATGTCCCAGAAGGCAATTCCTCCTTTGAAGCAACAGTTGATTGAGCGGGTAATGGTACAGATGCCAACCAAGCAATCAGCATCATCCCCCAGTTCCATTCCCGGCGTTCAGGTAGATGCTTCCTTGTCCCTTACTGTTAAACTTTCTCCCGAACTTTATGCTCAACTCGAGGCCAAGGCAACCCGGCAGGGAATATCTCTGGGCGATATGGTGGCACAGGCTATTTCCTCTCTTGTCAACGAAGAATCGTCGTCCACTCATTCCCTAAAAACACGGAAAGTCATTCTTCCTCCTCAATCCTGATTTCAGGATAAGCATTTCCTATGGGAGGAACATCACCATTGTCTTGTTGCCATCTTCCCAACGGAACTTTGCTGGGAAGCTATGAAATCAAGGGTGTACTGGGTCAAGGCGGATTCGGCATCAGCTACTGGGCGATTGATCGGCAGCTTGGACGTGAAATAGTCCTCAAGGAGCATTATCCGGTTGGACTTTGTAAAAGAGATATAGATGGAGCGGAAGTCATTCCTGCCGATTCATCACAGGAAAACGATTATAACCGATCTCTTGCTTCCTTTTGCAGAGAGGCTCGTATTGTCGCCGCTTTGGATCATCCGGGAATTGTCCGTATTCATGATATCTTTCAGGCATTGGGAACTGCCTACATCGTCATGGCGTTTGCGGAAGGATGCACACTCGATCAATGGCTTGCTCAACATTCACAAGATCCGAACCAGGTTCAGAAGCTTCTCCTATCTCTTCTGGATATATTATCCTATCTGCATTTGCGGGAAGTATTCCACCGGGATATCAAACCATCCAATATCATGGTCAAGGAGGATGGTTCTGCCGTTCTTCTGGATTTTGGTGCAGCTTTGGAAGGATTGCCAACGAGGACAATGACCGTGATGGCCTCGGCTGCCTTTTCTCCTCCCGAACAATATTTGGGAGATGGTAACATTGGTCCTTGGTCGGATTTGTTTGCCTTGGGAAGATCATTTTTGTCCGTATTGGACGGAAAGCTGGACTCCTATCCTAGGCCATTGAAGGCATCGCTTGGGAAAGCAACCAGACTGGAGATTGAGGATAGATTCCAATCAGCGGAGGAATGGAAGATGTACCTTCTTGAAGAAGGAAAACAAAAGCGTTCTTACATCTGGGTTTGGCCTATAATCATTGTTTGTTTACTTATCGCAGCTGTTCCCCTCTATTTTGGAACAAGAAAAAGTAGTGATTCAGACAGTACAATTGAGCAGAAACAAACAAAATCCGTCATTCTTCCAATACAGGCACCGTCAGCAAACAATACTCCGCCCATTCCTTACCAAGAGGGTAATCCGCATCCTGTTCCAGAAGCTCCCTTGTCTTTAATGGGAGCACGTTTAACCTTGTCTTCGAACCCCCCCGTGTCCACTTATCTTTCCATGAGATCGGAAAATAATTATTCCATTGGTCAGCAGTTATTGCACTACCAGAAACTTTCCGGATGGAGGAAAGGAGAAGACGGGGAGGATTTTATACGAGGGACGTTGAAATTTACATCATCCTCGGCGTGGACAGCCGGATTGGGCCAATCAGGAGATTATGCCTACAAGAAACTGAGCAAGGACAAGGGGATGATCATTCTCCAGAAGTATGATGGGCTGGATGCTCCCAATCTTCATATTTTGCTTCATTTTACAACGCCGGATTCAGGAATGGCCGTTTATACGAACGGGGAGGAAAAACTGATCGGCAACGTCATGTTCATGCTGGAGACCGACAAGCCGCAGCTCCGGCGAAAAGATATTCCCGAAGTCCACTCACTCCTGTTTCCTGATTTAGAAGATTCCAGCCGGTTTTCCTCAAAGCCTGCCCAATCCATCGTAGGAAAAACACTGCAATTTAATACTGATCATATTCAACACCATGCAACGGAAGGAAAAACAGGATTACCGGTTAACGAAGAACAGCTTTTCATTGAGAAGATATTGCTGGAATCGCATCAACTGACCGATTGGACGCAAGGAGGAGATTTGCCCATGAAAGGAGAAGTACTTTTTGTTTCACCTTTCACCTGCGAATATCAAAAACAGGCAGGCAGCTATATTTACAAAATCATTGATAACCGTACCGCAATCGTGGAATTTTTCGATTTGGAGGGCAAAAAGGGAGAATCTTACTTCCTGCTTCATTTTACACAACCCGGAGCAGGTCTCGCCGCCCACTATGATGGAGGGGGCAAAATCCTGAGAAATATCGGATTTAAGTTTTTGAATGCCGAGGAAACCGGATCAGACAAAGGAATCATGCCTCAGACTTTCTTTGAAAAAGTCATCGAATCCGAAGAATAGTTTCATTTTCCTCCTCGGCAAAAATAACTGATAGTTATTGAATTTTATCGCTTACGAATCTCGTGTTTTACGACATGATGAGGTCATGATTGGAGCTGCATACCAATAAGGAACACTTGTCCGTATAATATCCCCTGAAGGATAAACTCGCTTCACTCAAAAAGGAGAACTGCAGAGATTTTCTTTTGAAGTTGTTGCCATACTGGAGGGAAACACCATCCACGTTTGTGACCATCAGGGAAACACTCTATCCTCCCTTCACTATACGGATGACAAACCAGCTAAAAACGGTTCATCAAAAAGCATCTTGTTTTACCTCCTGTTTGGATGTTTGACCAAAATAGGAGACGTATGCCAATTGTATCAATTTCTGGGTAGGCTATCAAATGGGGGAATACATTTAATCTAGGGGGGCCATGCCATTTGTCGTACCCAGTATGGCTGGGGATAGGGGAGATGGATGTAGAAATGAAAAAGGGTGGAATCAGCAAAGATTCCACCCTTTGGTGAGGGAGTTTAACTTCTTAATAATCTTCCATCATCAAAAATACTTTCAAAAGAATTGAACTTGAGCCCCTGTTTTTCTTATCCGTTTGCAGCATATTTGATGATTAAAGGGAATCGTCGGGATTGCCGAATCACATTACTCGCTTAGTTCGGTGATGTCGGTTTCAGGTTTCGGGTAGCCTTTGCCGGCAATCCATTTTTTCGTTTCCGCCGCCATTTCGGGGGTGACGTTAAAGTCGTACTGGGCATAGTCGCCGATGTGGAATGTTCCGGGTTTGAAGAATCCCCATTTCTCAAAGAAGTCCGTCAGGTCGGTTTTTGTGACGTCACAGCATGCCTTGACGAATTCGAACTGGTATTTGACGGTGTCGTTCCCTCCGTAGTTTCCCGCGTTGTTGCGCAGGTACTCCATGACGTCAGGATAGAAGTCGGGGTGTCCGTTTTTGGTAAAGTAAAGATGGAGCTGCCACAGGGGAACCAGCTTGTTGAAGACATCCTTAGATTGCAGGTAGGCGATTTCCCCTTCGATGATTTCCTTGCGCGCCTTGTCGTAGCTGCCCTGGCGCTTCAGGCGGCTTTCATTGCCTGTTTTGGCTGCGGCCTGCAGGGAAAAGATGTTGTTGCTGACTTCCGTCATGCCGCCCCAGGTCATCGGGCGCATTTGCATGACGTGTCCTACTTCGTGGGAGAATCCCCAGCAGGCATCGCCCTTGAGAACGTTTTCAGGGTCGGTCACCATGCGCATTGTCCCGTCGTTTCCGAGGTAGGCGACTCCGTCTCCGTCGCGGAACATGTAGTAGTTGAAGTTCACGCGGGCCAGGACGCGGTTTTCCGGGATTTTGCCGTATTTATCCAGGCCCATCAGCTGGTATTGGATGCCGATGAGCTTGTCGTAGGCGTTGATGAGTTCGGTTCCGCGGTCTTTGGTGAATTTTTTCAGGAATTCTACGGGGTAGGCAACCTGGATGTATTTTCCCCGGGCATCCATGATCGGAGAGACGGCCTGGTCAAGCAGGCGAACCCAGTCCTTGTTGGTGTCGCCCCGGGTGGTGTCAAAGTAGCCGTTGGCTTTGCCGGTTACGAAATGGACGGGGATTTTCGGAGCCTTGCCGGCATCTTCGGTGAAGTAGCTGATATAGGCGTTGGCGGGCGTTTCTACGTCAATGATGTTGATTCCTTCCTTGAGAGGAATCTGCTTTTTGTGCAATCCCCAGCCGTTGGGGTCTTTTGTGGGCTGTACTCCTTCGGCCGGCTTGCGCATCAGGTTTGGCAGCAGGAGGCTGATTTCCTGCTCCTCCGTCTTGCCGACCAGGACGACATGCCGCCCCTTTTCCAGATAGACGCCCGTCATGTTGTCGTATTTGCTGAATCCATCTCCGATTCTGAGATTTTTCCCCGTCTGACTTGGTGAGGGGAGGGCCCGGTATTCGGCATACAGGTAGTCCGGCTTGTAATGGCCTGCCAGGATTTTGGCCGCGAGTTCTTTCATCGCGTCAGACTGGAAGGCGGAGGTGTCTTTCACATCCGGTTTCAGGGAGGTGCAGGAGAAGTCTTTGAACAGTTTGAGGTCGTTGCCGATGTGTTCCGGCGTATTGGCTGCAAATACCGCTGCGAGCGACAGCAGGGGAAGGGATAGTAATGGAAGGATTCGGTTCATGACAGTACGGGAAGCAGGTGATTCTGCGATGTTACAAGATACAGGTTCCGTTTTCTTCTTCTTTCACCATTTTTCTCTTGATGAATAAATAGGCAAGCGGTTTGTCCGGAGAGAGGCCGGGCGGTTGATGTGTGGAATGGCTTTGGCGGTGCGGCAGGGATTTTTTCAGCCGATTTCGCGTTTCCGGATATTTTCCCCGGTTCCGGCGGGCGCTTTTCCGGGGCTCCGTATTCGGATGGGCACGTTTCTTGCTGGCTTGAATTTTGGGCCGAAGCCTTCCGGGTTTCCCGGCGGCGGTATCGCGTTCCTGCCGCGCGTTCCTCTTTATGCTCCTTTTCCTCTGGTCTTGGCGCACATGCATGACATGGTTGTTGTGCGGCAGGGGAAAATGGAATAAGGTGAAGAGGATGATGAATTCCGTATTCAAATGTTTGATGAGTGCCGTATGCGCCGTGGCATTGCCGGCGTTCGGGCAGGAAGAGAAAACCGATTTCCCTACGGACAGGGCTGTGACTGTATTCAACGCCGGGGAGGGTAATCCCTATGCGTCCATCCGTATTCCCGCCCTGCTCAGTATCGGCAAGGGCCAGCTCCTGGCATTCGCCGAAGGACGGTACAAAAATACCGACCAGGGGGAGAACGATATTATCATGAGCGTCAGCAAGAATGGCGGGAAGACCTGGTCCCGTCCCCGGGCGATTGCCAAGGCCCATGGCGCCACGTTTAATAATCCGTGCCCCGTTTATGACGCCAAAACCAGGACCGTGACTGTCGTATTCCAGCGTTACCCTGCCGGGGTCAAGGAGCGGCAGCCCAATATCCCGGACGGATGGGATGATGAAAAGTGCATCCGCAATTTTATGATTCAGAGCAGGAACGGAGGTTCTTCCTGGACGAAGCCGCAGGAGATCACGAAGACGACCAAGCGTCCTTCAGGAGTGGATATTATGGCGTCCGGCCCGAATGCGGGAACCCAGCTGAAGAGCGGCGCCCACAAGGGCCGCCTGGTGATTCCGATGAATGAAGGGCCGTTCGGCAAATGGGTGATTTCCTGCATTTACAGCGATGACGGCGGCAAGAGCTGGAAGCTGGGCCAGCCGACTGCCAATATGAAGGGCATGGTGAACGAGACGTCCATTGCGGAAACGGATAACGGCGGCGTGGTGATGGTTGCGCGCCATTGGGGCGCAGGCAATTGCCGCCGTATTGCGTGGTCCCAGGATGGCGGGGAGACCTGGGGACAGGTGGAGGACGCTCCGGAGCTGTTTTGCGACAGTACCCAGAATTCCCTGATGACGTATTCCCTGAGCGACCAGCCTGCCTACGGCGGCAAAAGCCGCATTCTGTTTTCCGGGCCCAGCGCGGGCCGGCGCATTAAGGGACAGGTGGCCATGAGCTATGACAACGGCAAGACCTGGCCGGTGAAGAAATTGCTGGGCGAGGGCGGTTTTGCCTATTCCAGCCTTGCCATGGTGGAACCCGGCATCGTTGGGGTGCTTTATGAGGAAAACCAGGAGCATATTAAAAAGCTGAAGTTTGTTCCCATTACCATGGAATGGTTGACGGACGGAGAGGACACAGGGCTGGCACCCGGCAAAAAAGCTCCTGTTCTCAAGTAGAGGAAAGCCGGCTAATACGTTTTTCCCTTCCGGAGGTGTCTCCGGGAGGGGGAGATTGAATGCTTTCCTCCGTAGCGGAGCGTTATGGAAGAAGGCAGATCAGGCCTTATTACTTGATGGATTCAAAGGCAGGAGGGGGGGGAATTCAACGTACTGATGGATTGGCCGGGGCATAACTCCGGGAGGATGAGGCTATTGGAGATACGGCGATGTTCCAGCAGGGCTTCAATCATCCGGATAAGCCTGCGCGTCGTTTTTTCTGCAGGGGAGCGGTAGGAGGTAATGGGGGGAGTGACATGGTTCAGGTAAGGTTCATGAACCAGGCTGAGCAGGCTTATTTCCTCCGGGATGCTTTTAGCCATGGTGGCCGCCCAGGAGATGATGGATATCAGCATTCTGCTCCGGGTAGAAATTAAGGCGGTGATACCCGTATCCGCCAGGTCAATTCGGTTGAGTTCCTGGGCTGCCTTAATGGCATCCGACGGCATGCGGATGACATAGGGGGTATAATGTTCCCCCTGGAAGGAGAGGAACCCCTGTTCCATGAGCCTGTTGCCTCTCAGCTTGGAATCCGGTATGCAGAGCGCGATCCGACGGTGTCCTTTCTGGTACAGGTAGCCGGCCGCGTGACCGGCCAGCACTTCCCAATGCGTATCCAGATACGGCAGATTGGAGGAAGGGTAGGAAACTCCCCGGACCAGGCAGGGGATGCTTTTCCGCTTAAACCACAGTTGTACTTCTTCCGTGGTACGGTAGAGTATCCAGCAGGAGCCGGGATGTTCTGTTTCCAGTTTTTCCAGCCGCATGTCCGGATTGTTTTTTTCTGCCCATGTGGCTTCAACCAGCTGAAGCGCCATACCTTCGATTCGCAACGCTTTTTCCAGTTGGTAAAGTTCCACCCAAATGCTTTGGGGGATGTCCCGGATAGGAACGGAGGAGAGGAAGCAAACGCGTTTTTCCAGCAGGGGCAGAGGCTGCACAGGGCTTGTAGAAGTCCTGATGATTTTCCTGGCCCTGTTTTTATCCGGAGCCGCTATGAAGCCCTCTTCCTGCAGCTGCGCGAGGGCTTTCCGGATGGTTCCCCTGCCGACGGCGAGCGCTTTGCTTAGTTCCCGTTCTCCGGGCATGGCGTTTATGAATTGCCCGGACCGGAGGCGGTGCTTTAATTTGGCAACGGTTCTTGACTGGGCCGTTTCCCCAGGCTGTGTATCCATGGGGGAATCATACTTTCTGGTTACTTCTGATGGCAAGCGGTCTTGCCGGTTGTGTTTTTTCCGTTCCGCGTTTTTCGGGAGCATGGAGGAATATGATGTTCAGGGACGTTTCAGAAGGCGATTAACGGAGTCCGGCTCATTGGGGTCAAAAACGGTTTCTCCCGCTCCTGTGTCATTTTTGATCTTGGGGTGATTGTTCCCCGCATATTGTTTGACCATCTTGTCCGTATCGCTGATTTTGAATCTGACGGAGAGGATGTATGGCAATTCCCCTTTGTCAAAGTGTCCGTAGGTAGTGCATACCAGGGTATGGTCCGGCAATAGTTCGGCGGCCGGGTAGGCGCAGTCCCAACCGTTGCGGTTGTCCTTAAAACGGATTTTATATGAGCCTTCCGTGCCGTTTTTCAGGTCTTCCCACCGGCCTATCCATGCTACCCAGTCTCCTTCCGTCGGGCTGGCGGCCTGCCCTTTCTTCCTGGTCGGGGGAGCATCCCTGAATTGAACCAGAAGCCTTCCGTCAAGCAGGGGAAGAATCTGGTGGCGGTCTCCGCACAGGGCTGCCGGCAGTTCTTTGGGGGGAGTCCATGTTTTACCTTCATCTTCGGAAAACATGATCTGGGAGTTATGGTGCCTGCTGTTTTCCCGTAACAGCAGCGCGATTGTTTTTCCGTCCGGGCTGCGGACAAAACCTCCCTCACACAGGTGCATGTCCCTTGTCCCTGGGAAAATGACCTGGGGGGAGGTCCAGGTCAGCCCACCGTCTTCCGTAAAGGTGACATATTGTTCAATGGTGTGAAACTCTCCATGTCCGTCTTTGCCCCGGGCATTGGCATGGTAGGAGGCCATATAATGCCCTTTTCCCGTTTTTAGAGGAATCAGGTCACTCATGACAACAATGCCTCCGGCCTGGTTGGGAATGGGGGTCAGCTCGGACCATGTTGTTCCGTTGTCTTCACTGACCGCCATCCGGTTTCTGGGGGCTGTGTTTCTGTTTCCCCCCTGAATGCCGCTGAAAAGCAGAATGCGGCTCTTGCCCCGGGAGTCTTCCGTTTCATATAGTGTGGGTACTTCCCTGCTGGTTTTCCATGATTCTGGAACTGGCAGCCTTTCGCTCCATGTTTTGCCTCCGTCCGTGGATTTCTTCAGGATGATTTCCCCGGAGCCGTGCCCTTTAGGATAAACGCACAGAATGGTTTTTCCGTCTTTCAGCAATAGCGTCGTTGGATGTCCCAGGTATTTTCCTTTTTCCTTGTCGACTACTACCTGGGCTTCTGTCCATTGATCCAGATCAACGATCGGGAGGCCGCTCCGGATGAACGCTGTGGAAGGGGAATGGGCCGGTACGGTGGCCTGCGCCGGAAGGTATGATGCCAGGAGCAACGCTGCCAGGGATGATAGGTGCAGATTCATGGGAAATGGATGTTGTAATTAAAGTGTGGGAGATTTGCGGCGTCTGAAGGGCAGAAGCGCCATGCCAAACGTAAGCAGCAATGCGCTTGCCGGTTCCGGTACGGCCTGTGTATGGATTTGAAGACCTGTGGGAACCATGTTATCGTTACGGGCAATAAAGTCCTTTTGCCAATTGGAGCCGACTAAAGCGAGCTGGTTGACAGACGGCCCCGTTCCGGCTGCGTTATCCATGGAATTGTCGATACGCCGGGAACCGTTGATGGAGAAGAAATCGTTGTCCCAGCAGTCTCCTATGCTGATGGCGGACAGATCCGTTTCAGTAAACATGGCGTAATAAGTAGTGCCTGTGTTTAAAATTGGCCCGTTGGTAAAAGTCCATGTTCCGGAAACATAGTTTCCAGTAGAAATGGTATTGTCCGATTTGCCGATAATGGTTTGGATACCGCCTGAATGTTGCACGATGAGCAGGCCTGTTCCGTTCTTTCTGGCCTCTCTCAAATTGAAATCAATGGACGTTAGACGTACTTCTGCATCCATTGGCTGGGAATGCGGCGTGCTGGTCGTGATAAGCCTTGACCCTGCTTCTCCCAGGCAGAAAGACCATCCGGTGCACAGGTACTGGGATGTGGGGGAGAGATCGGGGGTGGCGCTTGTCCATGTAGTAGCCGCGATTCCCGTGGAAGCTATGCTTCCGGTCAGAATGATGGCGGTAAGTGAATAATGAATAGCCATAACGGAACCAATATCACAGGGCGGTGGCTTCCGGCTCAAGGATATTCGAGAAGGCTTGAAATAAGACCGTTTTTTAATTAAAAAGAACAGGTATGTGACTTATGGTAAATATGTTTTGTGTAGATTTCATGTTTGAAAGAACCATTTTTCCGAAGCCGGTGAAACAGTGTGTATCCCATTTTATACGGGTTCATAAAAAATTATTGCCTTGATCGGAAACGCCGGGCAGATATTCTGCAGGGCATCCGTTGCCCTTGGAGCTTTTCCCATTTGGGAAGGCCGGTGAGCGGAAGGTGATTCCCCGTTTCAATATATGTCCTGGATTTATCTGGTGTTGGCCGGTCTCTGCGAGATCGGATGGCCTCTGGGTTTCAAACTTTCTCAAACGCCCGGCACTGGGCCCGGCAAATTCGCCGCCTGTATCGCCTGCTCCGTTTTCAGCATGGTTCTGAGCGGTTTTCTTTTGTGGCTTGCCCAGCGGAACATCCCCATCGGCACCGCTTATGCGGTATGGACCGGCATTGGCGCGTTGGGCACGTTCCTGGTTGGTATTCTGTGGTTCGGGGATTCTTCCAATATCTGGCGCATGCTGGCGGCATCCTTCCTGCTGATAGGCATTATCGGGCTGAAGTTGGCCCCCGGGCATTGATGCGGTCTTCGGCATCCTTGCCGGGTTCCGGGAAAAGCCGTCTCCGCAACTTTCCGGATAGGAGGTCTCAGTAGTGGGGGATGGCTTTTTCCCACACGGTCCCGCAGGCGTCGGAAGGCATGCGCCAGTCCCCGCGCGGGGAAAGGGAAATGGTGCCCACCTTGGGGCCGTCCGGCATACAGCTGCGCTTGAATTGCTGACGGAAGAAACGGCGGATGAAGATGCCGAGGCAGCGGCGGATGAAGTCCGGCTGAAATTCTCCGCGGAAGGCATGTTCCGCCAGGTGCAGGATTTTATCCGGTTCCGCACCGTATTTAATGAAGTGGAAGAGGAAAAAGTCGTGCAGGTCGTAAGGCCCAAGCACATCTTCCGTTTTCTGTTCAATGGTGCCGTCGTCCGACGGCGGCAGGAGTTCCGGGCTGACGGGAGTGTTGTTGATGTCCGTGAGGGTGGCTGCCAGTTCCGGGGATGATTCTTCCGCGATGTGTTCAATGAGGCAGCGTATCAGCGTTTTCGGAATGGAGCAGTTGACCGCGTACATGGACATGTGGTCCCCATTGTAGGTGCTCCATCCCAAGGCAATTTCCGACAAGTCCCCTGTTCCCACGACCATCCCCCCGGTTTTATTGGCTAAATCCATCAGAATTTGCGTGCGTTCGCGGGCCTGGACGTTTTCATAAGTGGTGGTTCGTTCGGCAGGATCGTGCCCGATGTCGGCGAAGTGCCGGAGGCAGCATTCCGAGATGGGGATTTCACGAAGTTCCACGCCCAGAAGGCGGCACATGGTTACGGCATTGTCATGGGTTCTGTCCGTGGTGCCGAAACCGGGCATTGTCACGGCCAGAATGTCCGAGGCCGGGCGCTTTAGCGCACGGCAGGCGCGGGAGCAGATGAGCAGAGCCAGCGTGGAGTCCAGCCCGCCGGAGATGCCGATGACGAGCCGTTGCGCGCGGGTATGTTCCATTCTTTTGGCCAGACCTGCCGTTTGGATGGAGATGATTTCCTCACACCGTTCCCGGCAGCGGGACGGAGAAGGCAGAAAGGGCCGTGCCGGGTTGAATGCGTATTCCAGGCCGGGCGCTCCGGGAACCTGTTCCGGCAGGGCCAGATGCAGGGCATTCCCGGCAGGGAAAAGGGATTTGCTGTCATTGAAGGAGCTTTCAGAGAGGCGCGCCGCCTCCAGCCGTTCAAAATCCACGTCCGCAAAGACGAGGGTGCTTTCCCTGCAGAACCGTTCCCCCTCCGCTGCTGGCCTGCCGTTGTCCGCAATGAGGGAATGGCCGCCGAATACGGTGTCCGTGGTGGATTCATGCACACCTGCGGAGGAAAGGACATAGGCGCAGAGGCATCTGCCGCTCTGCTGTCTGACCAGTTCCCTCCTGTATGCGGCCTTACCGGTGAGTTCCGTTCCTGCGGAAGGGTTGAGAATGGCTCTGGCACCCAGAAGAGCCAGTTTGGAACTGGGGGGAATGACGCTCCACAGGTCTTCGCATATTTCCACGCCAAAACTGAAGGGGGAAGATTCTTCATGAAAAACGATTTCCGCCCCGAACGGGATATGCACCCCATTGACTGTGACGTTCTTCACCCCTGTACCCAATTCCCTGCCGGATGTGAATTGACGCTTTTCGTAGAATTCCCGGTAGTTGGGGAGCACGGTTTTGGGTACCAGAGCCAGAATGCGGCCGGACTGCACTACCGCCGCCGTATTATACAGAGCGTCTTCATGAAGGAAGGGCAGGCCCACCACGGCAATCGTGCCGGAGCCTTCCGTGGCTTCCGTAAAGCGGAGCAGGCCGTTCAGGGCTGCTTTCCTCAGGTTCGGCTGGAAGAAAAGGTCTCCGCAGGAATAGCCCGTAATACACAGTTCCGGGAAAACGACGGCCGCCGCCTGCTGTTCTGCGGCTTTCCGGAATCCCTCCGTGAGTTGGTCGACATTGTAGTCCACTTCAGCCACGCGGAGCTGGGGGACGGCGGAGGCAAGTCTGTAATATCCGAACATGGGCGGCGCAGTCTGAAAAATGGAACCCGCAGATGTTCGTTTTTCCCGTAGTCAGGACGCAATCCGGGAAAGGCGGGCCTGAGCCGGATACTAAAAGTTCATGAAGGACTTGTAAAGCCATCTGTAGGGACTGCTCCGCCCATGTTGCCGGGGAACGGGCAAGGAACGCAATTTTTCCCGCATGCCTTTCTGCATGACGGTCACCGGGCAAATCCGTTTTTTCCCGGGCTCCCGCAGCATGGCGGCTTTTCTTGAGCCGGGTACGGCATTGAGGCTGGAACAGCGAGAGAAAAGGAGTAAACCATACCCTGAAAACTAATGAATAATACTGACCGATTTACTGGAAAAGCCCGGGCTTATGCCCAGGGCAGACCCGATTATCCCGCCTCCGTTGTTGGGCTTCTGACGCGGGAGAGCCGCCGGGAGAATCCCCGTCTGGCGGATATAGGTTCCGGAACGGGCATTCTTTCCCGCGCCATGCTGGAGCGCGGCTGGACCGTGTATGGCGTGGAGCCCAATGATGACATGCGGAAGGAAGCGGAGAAACGGCTGTCCGCTTTTCCCCGTTTTCATTCCGTGGCGGGAACGGCGGAGCGGACCGGGCTTCCCGGAGCTTCGGTGGATCTGGTGACGGCGGCGCAGTCATTCCACTGGTTTGACGCCGCCGCGTTCAAGAGGGAATGCCGCCGTATTCTGTCCGGAGGAGGCAAGGTTGCCCTGATTTGGAACTCCAGGGTGGAAGACAGTCCCATTGCCCGGGAGGAAGGAAATATCCACCGTCTTTACTGTCCGTGTTTTTATGGATTCAGCGGAGGGCTGGCGAAGTTGACGGACAGCATTGGAGCGTTTTTCAACCACCGTTTCCAGATATTCCGCTTTCCAAATGATTTGTCCTACACGCGGGAGCAGTATCTCCGCCGCATGATGTCCACCTCCTATGCCTTGACGGAGGGCGGAGAAGAGCGGTCCTCCTGGCTGGACGCCCTGGAAAAGCTGTTTGACCGGTTTGAAACGGAAGGACGCGTTACGGTTCCGAATGAAACTGTGGTGTATCTAGGGAAGTGCTGAGGATGCGGTGTTCATGCATGGCCTCCGGAAAAGGAAAGGCCTCTTTTCGGTTCAGGAACTGAAGATGATGACGGCAAGGACGGCAATGATTGCCAGAACGACAACGATGGCGGTAATATAGCCGGGTTTGTGGGCATCAAGAGTCCACTCCTTTTTGAGATGGGAAAGATCCTCCCCTGCCGCATAGCGTGAAAAAAGGTCATGGAGCCGAGAGTAGTCCAGGTCTTTGGGCGTCATGTAAAGCTCACTGTCCTTTCCGCTGGCAAACGAAATTTCGCAATGGTAATTTTCCGGACTATTGCAGGTGGCCTGGAGGAATTCGTCACCGCGGCTGCAGATAATGAAAGCTTCCGTGTTATTTTTAATGCCGGACAGGGCTTGATCCCGCGTTTCACAGGGCTCTCCGGAAAGTTCCCAAACGATGGAGGGGGCGGAATGAAGGCTCATGGAATAAAAAATCAGAAAATATAGTAGAGAATTATTTTTCCTGCCGCCAGTAAAAACTTTCCTTTCTTCTTCCTGGGCGGAAAGTGTTCCCTGGCGCAACACTCCGGAGAGCGCTGGGAGCGCTTGAGGGTTGGGGCATTCAATGGCTGTTTTTCCGCTTATCATTCCGGTTTTGCATGGGTTCTTTCTGCCGGGGCGTTCCCTTCGCGTTTTTCCAGCCATGCAGGCTGACGTTTCCATTCCTCTGGAAATAATCATTCCGCGGCTTCAGGCATGGCTATTTTCTCTCGCTATTCTTGCTTTATTAAGGCAGGCCATCCATGTTACGATTATTTACTGCCATGATGCATCAGACTTTTTCCCAAGAGCCTTTTCTGGTTTCCGGATTGCATGGGGACCAGATTCTGGGCGCCCGCAGTAACCAACAGGATTCTTTCTCCATTCTGGCTGGAGAGGACGCATTGGTACTGGTGCTGGCGGACGGCATGGGTGGGTATACCGGCGGAGAGTTGGCCAGCCGCGCGGCGGTGGAAGGCTGTTCGCGGGCTTTTGAGCAGAAATCCGGTTTGCCCGGAGAGAGAATGAAAGCTGCAGTGACCGCCGCAAATGAACAGGTATGGTCCGCCCGGAAGAAAAGAGGGGAGGATGACGAGATGGGGACGACGCTGGTAGCAGCCTGGATAGGGGCGGATGGGCTGAGGTGGGTCAGCGTGGGGGACTCCCTTCTGCTGCTTATCCGGGAAGAGAAAATGTTTCTGCTTAATGAGCTGCACCAGTATTCCGCGGAATTGGAGCGCATGGCGGATGAAGGGATCATCAGCCGGGAGGAGGCTTTGAGCCATCCTGCCCGCCATTCCCTGACTTCTGCCCTGATGGGGAAGGAAGTTCCTTTGGTGGATTTGCGGGAGGAATGCTTTCCCTTATTTCCGGGGGACCGTGTTTTGGTCGCCAGTGACGGAGTGGGGCCTTATCTGGATTCCCTGGGGCCGGCAGGGATGCGGTATTTGTCCATGCTTTCCGCGGAGGAACTGGTGCGTTCCGTGCTGGACGGCATTAACCGCGACGGCGCGCCCAACCAGGATAATGCCACATTGATTTGCGCAGAGATAGCAAGGGCTTGATCTGCATTAGTGCGGCAAGGAGGTAATCTGCGGACGGGCGATTTTTGAGATTCACATCC
>ENA-OYZV01000109-OYZV01000109.1-human-gut-metagenome-genome-assembly--contig:-NODE-109-length-31152-cov-6.315014_pt1 | contig 31152 bp, 24 predicted proteins | sample MGYA00244203_ERZ653490 | MGnify/ENA primary metagenome ERZ653490 (study PRJEB26926, sample SAMN06165086) | human gut metagenome | biome: ENVO:00009003; feature: ENVO:2100002; material: ENVO:00002003...
CCACAAATGAGCTGACCATCGTTGTAATAGCGAGGACTTGAAAGTCCTCGCTATTAGCATAGTCATCGACGAAGCATCGATGCTGTCGCTGGAGCTTTTTGCTGGCCTGCTCAGCAAGCTTCCTGCAAATTGCAGCCTCGTGTTGGTGGGTGACCCGAACCAGCTCAGTTCAGTTGGTACGGGAAACCTGATTCCGGAGCTGCTGGAGCTCGGATGCCCTGTCACGCGTTTGGAACGGCAGTACCGTCAGTCGGACAATGAATCCGCGTTGTTTTACAATGTCGTGAACTATCCAAAGCTCAGTGATTCCGAGGAGTTGAAATTCGATGACTCCTTCCAGCTGATTCCTGCCAGCGAAGGGGACATTTTTAAGGTGATTCAAGAGGAAGCGGTAAAGCGGTATCTCGCTGGCGAGAATGTCCAGGTCATCGCCACGACAAGAGCCGATGTCAAAAAACTGAATGAAGCGCTTCAGCAGGTGGTCAATCCGCCTGCTGAAGGAAAAGCGGAAGTGACGCACAACGGTATCACCGTCCGGGAGAATGACCGAACCATGATTCTCAAGAACAATCGTGAAGAACGCGCTGCTTCAACGGCGACATTGGCACGGCGCATGTTGAGCCGATGGAGGGCGGCAGCGCGTTTATTCACATTCCGCTCTCCGCGAACCGCCAGCCTAAGTTCTTCAGTGCCAAAATTGGGAGCACACTCGCGCTGGCTTATGCGTTGACCGTGCACAAAAGTCAGGGCAGCCAGTATGATACGGTCATTATGCCTGCCAGCACAGACTGTAAAAAAATGCTTCGGCGCAATCTTTTCTACACAGCAATCTCTCGTGCAAAAAAGCAGGTCATCCTTGTTGGAAGTAAGGAGGCGCTCCACATCGCAATGGTCACGCCACCGGAGCCGCGCAAGAGTATGCTGGTCATCAAGACGCACCAGAAGATGCACTTTGCCGCATGAGATTCAAATATCCTGTTATTGATATGCGCGCCACAGGCGCGCATATCAAAGAGCTGATGAACACTCGGGAAGTCACGGTTCAAGACGTTCAGGAAGCGATGGGACTTGCCTCACCGCAGGCAGTATATCGTTGGCTGCGTGGAAGTAATATGCCAAGCGTGGACAATTTATACGCATTTAGCCGGTATCTGAACGTTTCAATGGAGGATGTGATTGTAGAGAAAGCCGCATAACACAGATAAAACACGAGCCGGAAGCAGAAATTTGCTTCCGGCTCTTTCTATATCTTGATGAATTATTGGAATCGTGGGGTAGTCTGTCTTTCAATCTGTTTCTGCTTCCTTACCGACCATGAGCAAGGATTCACGGAGCTTTGCGTCCACGGATGGCTGGAAGAAATAGTTTGAAATCAGGCCGCCGATCAATGCGGCCTCGTTATCGGTGTACTGCATGGTGATTGCCCTCCTCTGCAAAGCTCAAACAACAAACGCTGGCATCATACCACAAGATGCAGTACCGGTCTATGCGCATTGTGCCGAAATATTGAACAACAAACCAATACACAAAATGAAGCGGCGTTTCGCTCTCTTATGAAAAGAGGGTTGAAACGCCGCTTTTTTCTTTTCTTAAATTTGAAACCTGAGACGAAGGAGGTCACAAAAATGTCTGTATTCCGTGTCGAGAAAAACAAAGGTTACACGGTCATGTCCAACCACCATCTCCGCAACCATACGCTGTCCCTCAAGGCAAAGGGTCTGCTCTCGCAGATGCTGTCGCTGCCGGACGATTGGGATTACACGCTGCAGGGGCTTGCACAGATCAACAAAGAGAGCATCGACGCCATCCGCGAAGCTGTGCGCGAGCTGGAACGTGCCGGTTACATCAAGCGCAGCCGCGAACGCGATGAGCGCGGCTGCCTGCGCGGAACCGTCTACACGATTTACGAGCAGCCGCACGCGGAGCCAACGCCGGAAAAACCTATGCAGGCTTTGCCTACATTGGATAATCCAATATTGGAAAAGCCTATGTTGGATAAACCTACGTTGGAAAATCCAATGCAATTAATTACTAAAGGAAGAAATAAAGAAAAACAAAATACAGATCAATCAATTACCGATTCGATTCCTTTCCCTTCCGGTTTTCCGGACGTTACCACGCAGAAGCGAACGGAAGCGAAGGAATCGTTTGAACGCTACCGGGACTTGATCTTGGAGAATATTGACTACGACGTTCTGGCAAGTGATCCTCACGTTGACCGGGAGCAGCTTAACGAGATCGTCGATCTGCTGCAGGAGACGGTTTGCAGCACCCGCAGCCGAATCCGTGTTGCAGGCAATGACTACCCTGCCGAAGTCGTGCGGGCGAAACTGCTGAAGCTGAATGGCGAGCATATCCGATTTGTCATGGACTGCCTGAAGCAGAACACAACACGGATTCGGAATATCCGGCAATATCTGCTGACTGCGCTGTTCAACGCGCCGAGTACGATGAACAGCTATTACACGGCACTAGTGGCGCATGATATGGCAGCTTAAAGCCAAACAGCAAGGGGCTTGAAAAAACTATTCGACCGATTCAAGCGCACTGCGGACCATTGCGACGATCATGTTAATCTGTTTTGGTGTGGCCGAGCGGCAAAGAGCAAGCAGGGAATCCAAATCCTGCGATTCTGTCAGGTTCAGGTTGTCCGCAAGCAAATATGTTGGGGAAACATTCAACGTGCTGCAAAGCGTTACGAAAACCTGCAGGCTGGGTGTTTTTGCGCCAGACTCTATTTGCCTGAGATATGTCGCATTGATGTTGCAGGCTTCGGACAGCCGTTCACTTGTCCAGCCCCTATCCTTTCGCGCGGTGTTGATTCGTTTTCCCAGCAACTTTTTATCCATCTGATTCTCCCCACCTGTATGCTGATTGAGGCAAATTCGTTCCCTATAAGCTTACATTTTTCTTGACGCAGAAAATAGAGACTGCTAGAATACGAAATATAAGCCATTAGACTACATGTGAGGTGATACAAGATGTGCGGAACGAAAAGCTGCGCGATCCTCGGACACAACCCCATGCGGTTTGCATGGGGATTTGATGAAGAAGCTGCGGAGTGTCACGATATGAAGATGGAGCTGGCTCAGCAGATCATGGTGCTGCGGCAGCAGGGAGTGACGCATTTTTCCGTGGCCTGCGACTACGGCGTGGGGCTTTACGCCGCCGAACTCATTAACGTTCTGCGCAACAATGATCCGGAACTGATGCTGTTTTGTGTTACGCCATACGAGGAGCAGGCAACAAAGTGGACGCCGGAACTGCGCGAACGCTATTTCGATATGCTTGTCAAATGCACCCACATGACAGCCGTTTACACACATAAGCAGCCAGACGCACAGCTGAAAGCCTACCGAACAATCATCCGGCAGTCTGACATGGTGCTGGCGGTCTACGATCCGGCATCTGCGCGTGGGGATGATACCGATAAGGCTGTTTCTTATGCGAGAGAATTGCGCCGCCCCATGCTGATGATCCACCCGGACACATTGAAAACGACATACTCCTGCGTGGAAGTCTAATATGTCAGCACGCTGTCCTTTGCTATAATGGGTATAGAAAAGACTTCGTAAATTTCTGCAAATTTACGATGAAACGCCAGATGCTCCTTGAGATCATCGGCCTTTCCGCGTTTTGGGTGACGGAAATTTTGACGGCGAATAGGCTTTTAAGCGACACCGCCGAGGAAACTGATTTTCTGAATGGCTTGCCGTTTGCTATCTAGAGACGGATGGACGTACAACCGCAGCGTTGTCGTAACATCTGCGTGACCCAGCATTTCGCTGACGCTTTTAACGTCAATCCCATTTTCGATACAGCGGGTCGCATAAGTGTGACGAAGTGTGTGATAGCTACGCTTCCGGATACCACACCGACGCAGAACAGATTCAAAATAATATTGATAGGTGCGGGGCTCCATTGGCTTATCCGTTCGGCCTGTCAGGATATACGCATTTTGTGACAGACCAGAAACAGCTTTTTTCAAATACGCCATCATATCGTTTGGAAGTGGAATAACGCGCACAGATTTTTCGCTCTTTGGTGTCTGGATGATGAGCTTCGTTTTCCCATTCTGACGGACACGCTGAACGGCGCGCTCAATGCTGACGGTGCCGTTTTGAAAGTCGATATCTGAAACGCGCAGGGCGCAAACCTCACCAAGCCGCAATCCTCCGTTTGCGGAAAGTAAGATTCCGGCGTCCTTGTGATTGGGTGACGGCGATAGACCTTTCCTGAGTTGGTCAAGCTCCCACGCAGAAAACGGTTCGATTTCACGCTGTTTTGTCTTCGGCAGCTTGGTGTTCAGCGCGTCACAATAAAAATGGTATTCTGCGCTGGCAAAACGAAGCGCTGCTTTTATCAGAACACCGATGTCCCGGACGCTTTTGGCAGATAACCCACCGCCATGCAGCCGCCCACTTTGTCTCTTTTGGCTTAGGAAGTCAGAAAGCTGTTTCGCCGTCAAAGAAACGACGAAGATCGAACCAAGCTCCGGAAGGATATGATGCTCGATCAGAAAAACATATCTGGCGCGTGTAGATGGCTTGATCTCTGCCTGTGACAGATACCATACAAAAAGCTCTTTTACCGTCAAGCGGCAGCTCCCGGCAGGTCGTGACACGATCATCCGTTTTCGGTCCTCCAGCTTGGCCTTTGCTGCGGCATAGGTGCGCGCATAGACAGAAGTGTATTTTGCGCATCCATCCGGTTTCCTGCCACTGATAAAGCGCGCTTCCCAACGTCCGTCTTTTCGCTTATAAATGTTCTCACCTGTTTTTGGCAAACGGCACCCTCCTTTTGACGGCTGTTCTGACTGCGAATACAGATACGATGTTCGCACAATAGTATTCTGCATCACCTGATACCGATTGATCTTTACGAAAACGACGCAAATAATCAATATTTTGATACCGAACCGCATTGACTTTTTGCTGTGCTATTGTATAATGGTGTCAGAAACAAGATATTTATTGCGTTTTTAGGACTTCGTAAATTTGCAGAACTTTATGAAGCCGAAACCGTCATGTTTTGTATGTGCAGATAGTATGTCGCATCTATGCTGGCACATACGGAGAATGGAAGAATCTTGACAATTTAATATGTTTGCCAACGAAGAATTGTAATTGCAGGTTATCTCTCGCTTTATAGTCTGCAATGAAAGAGCAATGAATCTACTCGCCCGGAACTGTGAGGATGAGCAAGTTTCTAAAGTAGCTTGGAGGAAACGAAAGACAGCGTTACACCAACAAGCTATGTGGCCGAAAGGTCGCCATTGCGGGAGAAAATCCCGTGAGAAGGTAGGAAACAGAGCGCGGACGCGACCTGCGTCCATAGTCCAAGTCAGGAGAATCGCTTTTCTTTGCCTGCATGAGATGCTGCCTGTTTTATGATCTCGTTACGTGCAGAAGTTGGAAAACAAAGGGTAGATAGCACGATGATCCTATCGGTAATTCGGAACAGGGCTCCGATTTGCTTCTAAAGTTGAAGTAAATCGGTGTTTTTTGTTTTTGAAGCAATCGGATCATCTCGCGTCAGCGGGATGATTTGTTTTTTGCGGAAAAATCGATAGGAGGATTATCTGCGATGAATGAGCAGCAACGGCAAGCATATCTGGACCAGATCAACTATGGCCGCATTGAGCGTGTGATCGCCTACAAAAACGTGCAGTTCATCCTTGAGCATCAAAATGACACTTTGGAGCAGCTCTCGGCATACTTGCAGAGCTGCATGGAGGACATTGGACACCCGCCCGCGATGGTCGAGGTGATCGGCAGCGAGTATATTGAGTACCGTTTCGGCTCATGGAAAGCTGCAATCCGTTCCTTTTATGCCGGAAAAATCACAAACATCAAAAATCCACCACATTTTCGTGACCGCAAGATCGTTCAGGATTTATGCGAGATCGAATTGAGGCGGCTTGCAGCGAAGGACGCGGCATCTTCTGAACGGGAGGTGCAGCGATGAATCCGAACAGAACGTATGAGGAAAATATGGCGGCGCTTAAAAAAGTTTTGACCCAACGCACCTATACGGCGCTGTCTCACAGGAACATCGAGTTTGTTCTGAAATATCAAAATGCGTCATTGCAGGAGTTGGCTGCATATTTGCGGCGGCGGCAGGCGGAGCTGCGGCATATCCCCGGCAGGACAGAAATAATTGGCGGCGATTTTATTGAACTGCGGTTCCGCGGATGGGTAAATGCGCTTGAAGCGATCGGCGTTAGCAGAGAGCTTGCGGCAAAGCGCAGTACGCCCGCGCTGGAAAAAACGGCGCTGTTTCAGGCGGAGTTCAATACACAGCGGGAGCTAGACAAAGCAGCCAAGGCTGAAGCCAAAAAGCAAAATAAAGCCAAAGAGAAGCCACAGATTCAAGGCAAAGGCCGCCGGTTCCGCGCGGATCTTCTTCTGGATGAGAAAATTACAGGAAGAACGATGTACGCGCTTGAATTGCAAGGGTTCAAATGCCCGCAGAATAAGAACGTGCGGAAAACGCAGGAGTTCAAAGCCGAGTACCAGCGGCAGCTCACAAAGTTTCGGCAGGAGCAGGCGGCAGAAAAGGAAGCCAAGCGCGCAGCACGGCAAGCCGAACGGCAGGAACCGGCTGCGGAGGAAAGCACACAATAATTTATTTGCACAATCCGAATTGGGAACGGATTTGCGATAGACCAGGCTCTACCCCCTAGAGCCGACTGCCCGTGCGTCACCCCCTGACGCGCAGAAATCCCCGGTTCCGAATTGGGAACGCGGAACCGGGGGATCTCAAAACAAATATACCGGGCCTTCGCCCGTCTCAATAAGGCGATACGCGCCGACAACTGAATAGCCACAGCGAGAGAGAATATTGCCCCGGCGAAGCGACGCGACGAAACGAGCGCACCAACGGGCAGAAAACGCGGTCTACGTCGCGGCGGGCGGGAGCGCAGGAACCGGCATCGTATCTGTGGTGTGAAGCATGAATTTGTTGTTTGCAGCAGCTTTTGCTGTGACATAAAGCATCCCATCTCGATGCAGAGCTGTTCCTCGGCTGCATCGGATCAAGTGCGAGGAACGATTTTTATGCAGACAGAAAGGAAGTCAAGCATGAAACGGAAGATTTTCAATTCCCGCACGCTGGCACTGATTCTTGTGCTGGCAATGGCCGTATCGCTGTTTACGTTCAGCGCATCGGCTGCAACAACCGAGTCCCTGAGTGGACACGGCAGCAACATTTCCACCATCACTGCAACCGGCGTAAATTATGAAACCGTCGAGTATGCAACAAGCACAGACCCGCACGGAACGATCTATGACTATTATCTGGCTGTTCCGGCAGAAACCGCAAACGGCACGGAGCTGACTGTGGCATTTACACCGGCTGCAAATGTGTCGAGCAATTTTGTCATCTCCAAATTCGGTGCCAACGTACCGAACCCGCCTCAGGGTATCAACTACATTTACTCCGGCGCGTCCAACACCTACACTGCAACGATGACCGACGGCGCAGCACTTGTGACGGCCTACGTTCACAATGATGTCAGAGGTGCGTTCAGCACATTTGACACCTATGCGTTCCATTTCTACACCTCGAAACCCGTCAGCATTTCCACCGGCGATCCTGTGTTCATCGCATGGAATGGCAATACTGGCTCTGTTGCTGGCCGCTACGGTTCCAACAAGATTCCCGGCGAATTTACGCTTTGGGTCGATACCCCGACTTCTGTGACAGTAAATGGTGTTGCGCAGTCTCCGGCACTGGAAAGTGAAACGGATGACAACTGCGGCTACACGATCACAACTTCTGAAGAAAACACACTTTCCATTGTTGTGGTCGCAAAGGGCGTAACCTACACCATTTCCTGCGGCACCAAGTCCCACACCCTGGCCGGCAGCGCACCGACCTCGGTTGTGAGCTATCTGCCCCTTGGCCAGTTCGCCAACAACTCCGGTTGGGGTTATCTCGGCACAAAGTTCGTAGGACCAAATAAAACTGCTCCTGAAACGACCGGCGTTTCGCTGGGTGCGTTCGGCGGCTTTATTGAGTTCTACTTTGAAAATGGTATCGAAGATAAGGCTACCAATCCCTATGGCGTTGACTTTGTGATCTACGGCAATGCGTTCAACGGCAACCCGGAGGCCGGTGCTGTGCAGGTTTCTGTCGATGGCACTACATGGTATGAGCTTGCCGGTTCCAACTACTATAAAAGCAATTTTACCGCCAATAATCCGGCAAATGGTTTCTCCAAGTTTTACACCGGCACTCTGCGTAACACCAGCGTCATTTACACCAAGGGTTCCAGCAGAGTAACCGCCAAACTCGGCAGTTTGAACGCAGCCGATTGCTGCCCGGCAGCATGGTTCCCGCTGACCACAAACTTTACTGCCTTTGAAAATGATCCGACCGGTGGCGCTACCTGCGATAGCCGTGTTTCCGTCAATCTTAGCGGTAACACGCTGACTTTTACCGGTGTTACGGCGATTGCAGATTCGGACACGACGGCTGACTATGCGTTCGGCTATGCAGACGTTACTCCGAACGGCAGCCCCAGCGAATACGGTGAAGCTGTGAACCCCTATACGCCGTACACTTCCGACAAGACCGGCGGCGATGGCTTTGACCTTGCTTGGGCCGTTGATATTGCAACCGGCGAACCGGTAAACCTGTCCGGTCAAAAGGTGAAATACGTCCGTGTTTATTCCGCTGTTTTGGATTTCGGCAGATTTGGTGAAACTTCTCCGGAAATCACCGGCATCTTTACTGCAAGAGGCACGAGCGGCAGCGCCGCAACGACTGATTTGGAAGTTTGGGGCGATGATATAATCACTACGTCCAATAAAGCGGCTGTCAGTGTTAATGCTGGCAGTTATAAGATCTATTCTGCTGAGGATTACGTTTTCGTGAACGGTGTAGCTGTTGATGCTTCTGGCGAAGATGGATATACATTTGATATTGCATCGGGAGCAAAGGTTCAGATTATTACTCAGAGCGGAACTGAATCTCCCTATGTAACCGTTTTGACCTGTGGGTGATTGATATGAGTAAAGAGACAAACGCCAAAAATCAGAAGGGCACCCGCATTAGCGGGTGCCCTTTTTTGAAAAGAATACTATCCGCTCTGCTGTGTATTTCGCTCATATTGTCGAGCGGCGTTATAGTTTTTGCAACTAACGAATCATACACTTTGACTGATGCGCTGGGGCAAACTAACATAGGCACCTTTGATTATAACAGCAAAACATATAACGTTTATTTGTTTAAATTTGATGCAACACAATATACATCCCTGACTGTATCTCAACCAGACTCAGCGACTTACAACAACGTATATACTGCGCATGATTCCACTGGGGGATCATGCAAAGGTAGACCTATTACCGCTGGATCAGAATTGTATACAACGGCAAAAAACTTCTTTTCAGGAACAATTTTCAGTGAATCTATAAATGAACATTTGGACTCACAATATGACCATTTGTTGTTGCGACTATCCAAGAGTGGGCGTGGTGGCGGAACAAAAGGCTATTTAATTATTGAATGGAAAGGCAATATCGCACCGGAAACGTCTGCGGACACATCTACGCTAGAAGAAACTGTACGCAAAGTCACAGATGAAAACGCTGATAATTTCTATCATTCCGGCGACCGTTGGAATGGTCGGCATTGGAGCAAAGACGGCTTCTGGGCGGATATGCAGCCAGCATTGACAACAGCGCAGAACCTTATTGCAAATCCCAAGGTGGAGCAGTCCGTGGTAGATGCTGCAAATACAGCATTATCTGCGAAAATCGATGAACTGATTCCTATAACGGAAGCCAATTCAACGGCGCTCTATGAGACTGCCAATACCACATGGCGCTGGCGACAGGGAGAACTGAGCGATACGACCGGAACACCGGTCAGCGCAGATAACTGTACCGCTATTACATGGGATGCCTATGAAGCGGCATGGACAGCGGCAAAGACGCTGTTGGATTCGCTCTATGTGGATGGTACGGCTCCAGCTATTGATCGTCAGCCAGAACTTGATGCTGCGGTGTCGGCGGCTGATCCGCACAAGCTGGTCAACGCGGAGCTTTACAACACTGCTTACGAGGACTATCTGAGCAGCAAGGCAGAAGCCGAAGCACTGATCGAGCAGTATGATCCGGCCAAGCTGAACGAAAGCGATTACAGCACGGAGACGTGGGCGGCGTATGTCAGCGCCTACAATGTGCTCAAGGCCGATATGGAGTACCGTATCGTCCGCGGCACGACGGAAGATTACGCCATGCTGAAAGCGTTCAACGGCTATTATGCCTACAATGAAAGCGGTCAGTGGACGCATTATCCGGCACATATTGACGCGCTGAAGGATGCCCGTAAGCAGCTTGCCAGCGTCAAGGATGTCATTGTTTCCTTCACCTATATCAACAATTTCTCGGCACAGTATGAAGGGTTCCGAGGAACCTGCACCGATTTGTATGTCAACGCTAGTCTTGGCCTGACAAGCGGAAACGCCACGCTCGGCGCAGCATTTGATGCGGCAGAGATTACTGTTGATAGGCACAATGACACGACGCTCCCCGGCTTGGGGACGAGCAATAACGGCGATGAAAACCCGGTATTCGCGCTCTACATCAACGGCAGCCATTACGGAGATTACCGTTGGTCGGCAAAAGCAAAGTGGAACAACGTCCAGCTCCATGACCGCGACGTTGTTCGTCTGGTGCGTATCCCGCTTCAGATGTTCAACAGTGAGGATTCGTCCGGCTACGATTCTTCCAAAGTCTCGATCATCCCTGCATCCCCCGGTTTCGGTTACTACGAAAACAGCTATGCCATGATCCACGCATCGGCTCCTGCCAGCACGACCGTGGGCGATCAGGCTGCGTTCTCGGCTACTGTGACCGGCGCATACGCAGGTGCATCCGGCAGTAAGAGCGCAGAGAACATCACGCTCTTTATCAGCGACCCGTCGGAGACGGAAACGCTGTCGCAGCCGACGCACAAGACAACGGCGACAACGGATGCCAGCGGCAATCTGGAATACATTTTCAGAGAACCCGGCTATTATACCGTCGCCATGTTCAATGTGACGCCGGACGATATGACGTATAAGTCTGTGTACGGCGAGGTCACGATTGGCGAGTATTACTCCCTGTATGCGGGTGATTACGCGATTGTCCATGTCACCGAAGCAGCAGACATCAATGCGCTGATTGCCAAGTACCGCAGTGAAAACCTTGCGGCGGCAAAAGCGTATTATGAGAGCTTCCACGACTACGATTTCACAACGGCGGACTATCGGACATTCACATCCGCATATAGCACGCTGAAATCCAATCAGAACTCCGCGACGACGTTCAAAGAGCTGATGGATTCGTTCGATACGGACTATGCAGCATTGCAGGCGGCAGGGGCAAATGCACTTGACCATGTGGCTATCATCGCCGCACTTCGGAAAGATATGTCCTATCTCCCGGACGACCTGACAACGCTGACGGCAGGCAATAAAGATTTGGTTGAAGAAATTCAGACCGCTTACGCTGCTCTGAACTCGTATCAAAAATCGTTGTTGACTGCGAACGAAAAAGCAACGCTGGAAGAATTGGCTGCGATCAAAACTGAGGAGCTTCCGGCTGTCGCTGTCGTGAATCTGGCTCTTGATGCGGATGAAAGCAAATTCCCGAAAATCACAGATGCCACTATGGGTGCGGCACAATTCGGTTACGAAAACCTGAAGTGGAAACAGACCCCGAATCCTGACGGCAGCCTGCCCTCAATGTCTGGCAACTGGTGGAAGTTCTCTGGCAACTTGCCGGAAACTGCCTTGGCTGGCGATTATGTGTTCATTCGCTATTATCTGGACACAACGGAAGAACTGTACTGGCCTGTCTGGTCGGTTGATGGTGGAAAAACGTGGCTGCGTTCCGAACCGCAAACGCTGACAAGCGTTCACGGAGTCGATTGGCCCGGATACTACCTGATTTCCTACCAGATTCCGAAAACCGCTGAGGACGGCAGCACCGTGACTTTCTCCATCAAGATGGTTTCCAAGACGGAATACCAGCAGAGGTTTGAAACGCTCGACGAAGAAACGATTGCCAAGCTGAAACAGGCGGCTATCGCGGTCGTCGAATCCGCGTTCAATGCCTGCGACAAGAGCAAGTATGATGAAGCTGGCATTGCCAAGCTGGAAGATGCGCTGAAATCCGGCAAGGACGCGATCAACGCAGCAACCACGGAAGCTGCGATCAAGGACGCCCGCGATAAGGCCGTCTCAGCAATCAAGGCCGTGCCGGAAGCCGGAAAGAGCATTACAACCGGCGACATCAAGTACAACTCCGGCACAACCGTCGGCACAGTGACCGTCAGCGTGGAGAACACGACGTACAGCGCAGCTTCGTTCAATGACACCATCGTCTCCGGCGAATACGAGCTTGGCACGAATGACAGCATGATGACCGTGATCCTCAAGGCACTGGAAATTGGCGGTTATTCGTGGAACGAGTACGAAACCAAAGACGACCTGACGGCTGATTCCTACAAGACCACCTACATTGCTTCCATCCATAAAGAAGGGAAGTCTCTGTCTGAAAAGGAGGGCAGCAAGGGGTCCGGCTGGATGGGTACGCTGAACGATTGGTTCGTCAATCAGACTTTCGCCGGCTTCACAGTCAAAAACGGCGGTCTGAAATCCGGTGATGTGATCCGCGTCGTGTTTACCACCAACCTTGGCGAAGATGTCGGCAGCTCGTGGACGAACAATGAAACCACGCTGTCCAGTCTGACCTTCAGCAGCGGCGAGCTGACCCCGGCGTATGCGAAAGCGACGACCGACTATCTTCTGGTCATTCCCAGTGAGCAGGTCGGCACGCGCATCAACTATTCCGCCGCAAATAAGAATTTCCAGACCAGAGCTTATCTGAACACCTACGGCAGCGACAACGCCTACTACGCAAACGGCGACATTATGGCTGTTTCGTCTGGCGACGTGATCTATGTCGGCGTTGGTGACAAGAGCTGGCCCACCATGAACAAGGCATCCAACTACACGACAACCCGCTATACCATCACCGTCGTGCAAAAAGGCAGTGTCTCGGACGTAAGGAAGCTCATCACCAATCTCCCGTCTCCGGGCAAGATCACACTGGAAAGCGCAGCAGATGTGCGCACGGCAAAAGCGCAGTTCGATTTACTGACCGATGCACAGAAAACGGATATTTCTGTTGCGCTGAAGGACAAGCTGAAGAAATGCAACGAGGTCATTACGGACATGGAGGCGGCGAAGATTGTCTCTGACGCGATTGCCGCCCTGCCTGCAACGCCGACCGTCGATGACATTGGCACGATCCGCTCCGCAGAAGAAGCCTATAACAAGTTGACAGACGATCAGAAAGGCTATCTGACGCAACGCGAAGTCGATAAGCTGACCAGCGCGGTTTCCACCGTCTCTACGCTTGAAGTCGGTTATGTGTATGGCCTGATCGCAGCACTCCCCGCAAAGGACGCTGTGACCGCACAGGATCGTGCAGCAATCGAAGCTGCGCGCGCCGCATACAACAACCTGACCGAAGCGCAGAAAAAGCTGGTCAAAAATTATTCCAAACTGACCGACGCTGAAGAAGCGCTTGAAAACCTCGGCAAGACCGCGATCTATGAGGAATACCTCAACAATGTGCTCGAATACGTCAAATCGGAGACGTACAATCCGTCTCTCGGCTCGACCTATGGCGAGTGGGCGGTTCTGGCTGAAGCCAGAGGCAACGTCAGCGCGTCGGTCTGGTACGACAAGTACCTGTCCAACATGGCAAAGACGGTCGCTTCGATGAATGGCAGACTCGATACCACCAATACGCAGACCAAGCACACCGAGTATTCCCGCGTCATTCTGGCGCTGACCTCGCTCGGTGAGGACGCGACGAAGTTCACCGGCTCCAATGGTACGGTCTACAACCTCGTTGAACCGCTGTTTGAGAAGAACGGCAGCACCTACCGTGTTTCCGAACAGGGCAACAACGGCACGGCCTTTGCACTGATTGCACTGGATTCCGGCAACTATTACGACAATGCGACCGGCACCACCGCGCGTAATGCGTGGGTCAATAGCTTGCTTGACGCGCAGATCAGCGATGGCTCTTGGGGCATCGATGCAGATTTCCCCGGCTCCAACGTTGATATGACGGCAATGGTCGTACAGGCATTGGCTCCGTATTGCAGCACAAATGCCAACGTCAAAGATGCGGTAGATAAGGCGGTGAAATGGCTGTCTGCTGAATACCAGAAAACCGGCGATTATGGCAGCTCCGAATCCGCCGCACAGGTCATTGTCGCGCTGTCCGCACTGAACATCGACGCAAAGATAGACAGCAGATTCCAGCATAACGGCATCAGCGTTTTGTCCAACTTCCTGAGCTATGCGGACCCCAACTCCAAGGGCTTCCTGCACGACAAGCAGCCGAACAGCACGGTCAATCAGATGGCATCCGAGCAGGCGGCCTACACGCTCGTTGCGTATGACCGCCATGTAAACGGAAGCAAGCGTCTGTACGATATGTCTGACGTGACAAAGCGTGAGAACGCGGATGCACAGGCTGTTATCGACATGATCAACCAGATTGGCTATGTCGATGAATCCAGCTATAACGCGATTGCGGAAGCGCGCAATGCCTACAACAAGCTCTCTGCTGCTGACAAGGAAAAGGTCACGAACTACAATACCCTGACTGCTGCCGAAACTTCGTACAAGGCAATTCTGAAGCAGAAGCAGACAGATCAGTACAAGGCATTGAAAGCGCACTATGACGATCTTCTGAACGACAAAACCAAGAAGTACGGTACCGCCGCAAAGAAGAAACTCGCAAGCATTCTCCAGCAGGCACAGACGGATATGAACGCTGCGGAATCCTGCGAGCGCGTCACGGCCATCTATGAAAAAGCTATTACTGATCTGGATGCTGTCAAGCCCGGTGATATTGAAGTCACGTTCCGTCTCATCGGCGCTTTGGAAGCAACGCAGGATGTTGACCTGACGACCGACAGCTATCTGCCCGAATATGTCACATGGGTGCCCACCACGACATATGCACTGCAAGAGAACGCTACGGTTTATGACCTCTTTACCGAAGCCATGAGCGATGCAGGCTTGCGGTATATCGGTGCGGAAAGCAACTACGTCAGCACCATCTATGCCCCGTCCTGCCTTGGTGGATACGCGCTCAGTGAGTTCACCAACGGCAAGAAGTCCGGCTGGATGTACACCGTCAACGGAACGCATCCGAATCAGGGACTCAAGAACTGGACGCTCAAGGACGGCGATGTTGTCATCTGGCACTATGTCAATGACTACTCGCACGAAGTCGCAGATTGGTTTAACGATCCGAATTACCCGTCGCTTGGCAATGGGACCTACTACAACGGCTGGCTCCGCGCTGCGGACATCAGACCCGAACAGTATGTCAATGAGCTGCTGGGTAAGATTCTGAAGGTTGGCAAGAACGGCACGGTCGAGCCAAAGCTGACATTCCAGCATATCGGCAAGTCTGTCACCTTCACATTCAAGCCGGATACCGGTTACAAGGTCAAGGACGTCAAGGTCAACGGCAAGTCTGTCGGCGCAGTCAAGACCTATACCATTGACAAGCTCACGGTATCGACCAGAATCGAAGTTGAATTTACGGATGGCAAGCTGCCGTTCACAGACGTACATGAAACCGATTGGTTCTACAATGATGTTCTGTTCGTCTATGAGGAAGGCTTGTTTGCCGGAACGAGCGATACGACGTTCTCTCCGAATGCAGCCATGACCCGCGCGATGCTCGTCACGGTTCTGTATCGACTGGAGGGTGAACCTGCCGTAAGCGGCAGAAGCGGATTCTCCGATGTGACGTTCAACAGCTACTATGAGGACGCTGTGACGTGGGCAGCCGACAACGGCATCGTCAACGGCACCAGCATCACGACGTTCTCTCCGAACGCAAACGTCACGCGTGAGCAGATGGCGGCAATTCTGTACCGCTATGCGCAGCACAAGAAGTACAATACCGCCGCAAGCTCCGGCTTGAATGGATTTACAGACCACGCAAGCGTGTCCGGCTATGCCGCGGCTTCGCTGGAATGGGCTGTTGCCGAAAAGCTGGTCAACGGCAGCGCCGGCAAGCTCATGCCGACCGGCAACGCTACCCGCGCACAGGTTGCAGCCATTCTCCACCGCTTCGTGGAAAACGTGGCGAAAACCACAAAATAATCACTTTGCAGCACAGGACTGCCCCCATTTGGGGGCAGCCCTGCTTGCCGCATTTATAGGGGGAAATACAAATGAGAAGAACCAAACGAATTGCATGGATTCTGACCCTCGCGATCCTTTTGACGCTGACGGTTCCCGCGTTGGCGGCGTCCAGCGTCCAGAATGAAGTACAAGGCAGCGCCGCCTATATGGTGTCCGCTGTCAAAGCGCCGGAGGTCGGCTCCATCGGCGGCGAATGGGCAATTATCGGTCTTGCCCGTTCCGGTTACGCTGTTCCCGCAAATTACTACGAAGATTACTATGCGCGCGTCGAGAAGTACGTCAAGAACTGCTCTGGCGTGCTGCATGAAAGAAAATACACCGAGTATTCCCGCGTCATTCTCGCGCTGACTGCCATCGGGCGCGACCCGTCCAAGGTCGCGGGATACAACCTTTTAATGCCGCTGGGCGATTTTGAAAAGACCATCTGGCAGGGTCTGAACGGCCCCATTTGGGCATTGATCGCGCTGGATTCCGGCAATTACGAGATTCCCAAAAATCCTGCCGCAAAGACGCAGGCCACGCGCCAGCTTTACATCGATGAGATCATCAAGAATCAGATGAAGGACGGCGGCTGGAGTCTGACCGGCACCGGAGATTCCGATGTAGACATCACCGCCATGGCGCTTCAGGCCCTCGCCAAATATCAGGACCAGAAGGCCGTCAAGACCGCGACAGACAAGGCACTGACCTACCTTTCCAAAGCGCAGGACAGCAAGGGCGGCTACGCATCGTGGGGCACGACCAACGTAGAGTCCGTTGCGCAGGTCGTGGTCGCGCTCTGTGAGCTTGGAATTGACCTTGGAGACAGCCGCTTTGTGAAAAACGGTCATACCTTGACGGATAATCTTCTCTCTTTCCGGCAGTCTAACGGCGGCTTCTACCACGTTCTCGACGGTTCTGACGGCAATAACCAGATGTCTGCCGAACAGGGTTTTTATGCCTTGGTCGCCATCGACCGCGCGGAAAACGGTAAAAACTCCTTGTACCGCATGGGCGATGTGACCAAGAACACCTCGAAACCCAGCACAAGCGTCAACAAAAACAAAGCGGATGCTTCTGTGAATGTTCCCGGCGTAACCGCTCCCGGCACAACGTTCTCGGACATCAAGAATCACGCGAACAAAGCTGCTATCGAAGAACTTGCATCCCGCGGCATCATCAATGGCATGGGAAAAGGCACGTTCATGCCCAACAAGACCATGACACGCGCCGAATTTGCCGCCATCGTTACCCGCGCCCTCGGTCTGACTGCCAAGGACACGAAAGTATTTTCTGACGTTCCCAGCTCCAAATGGTACGCCGGTTACATCGGCACAGCCAACAGCAGCGGCATTGTCAACGGCGTTGGCAGCGGCAAGTTTAATCCGGACGGCACGATCACCCGGCAGGAGGCCGCCGCAATGGTGGCAAGAGCTGCGAAGCTCTGCGGGCTGGACACTGCGATGGACGCGGCAGCGACAAAGGATATGCTGGCGCAGTTCGGAGATTACCGCAGCGTGGCATCCTGGGCGAAGAAACCGATGGCGTTCTGCTACTCCGTCAATATCCTCGACCAGAGCGACCTCAATATCGAACCTACAAAGGCGATTCTGCGCTGCGAAATTGCACAGATGCTTTACAATATGTTGACCGCTGCGGAGTTGATTTAACATGAAATTTTGGCAGAAACACAAATGGAAAATCATTGTTCCGGTATTGATCGTTCTGGCGCTGGCTGCGGCCTTTACCTTTGGCGACCGGGATATGCCGAAACAGAAAGACACGTCGGAACAGCCGACCGTTGCCGCTCCGGTGGAGACACCGGAGCAGGACACAGCGGCGGCAGACGTGCCGGATGACGTTGAGACGGGACCGGTAGAGACACCCGCCGAAAGCACACCTGAGCCGTCTGACGCGCCGCAGACAGACAAACCCGCACGGGCTGACACCGAGCCGCCAGAGTATCTTTCGCCGGAGGAAATTCAGGCAAGCGCAACCGGCGAATATGAAGAAGTGGGCGGCATGCTGATCGACACCGGCACGGGCAAGGACAAGTACCAGACCGACCCCGTTCCGGATGGAAAGCCAATTCCGGTCGAGCCGGAAAACGTGGAAATTGGTGACGCGGAATACACCTGCACGCTGTCCATCTCCTGCGCCACGATTCTTGACAACATGGAGCTTTGCAACAAGGAAAAGCGTGAGCTGGTGCCGGAGGACGGCTGGATTCTGAAACCGATGACCGTCACATTTTATGAGGGTGAGAGCGTTTTTAACATCTTACAGCGCACCTGCAAGCAACAGAAGATCCACATGGAATTTGAGAACACGCCGGTCTACAATTCCGCCTATATCGAAGGAATCAATAATCTCTATGAGTTTGACGTTGGTAACACTTCCGGTTGGATGTACAAGGTCAACGGCTGGTTCCCCAATTACGGATGCAGCCGCTACCAGCTTCAAAACGGCGACGTGATTGAGTGGGTCTATACCTGTGACCTCGGAGATGATGTGGGCGGCGGCTACGCGACTGGAAGCGAATGAGAAACAAAGACGCCTTTTCGGGCTATCATCCGACAATCAATTTCCTATACTTTGCACTGGTCCTGCTTTTCTCGATGTGTCTGATGCAGCCGGTCTATCTGGCAATTTCCCTGACCGGCGCATTGACCTACGATATTTACCTGAAAGGCCAGAAGGCGGTGCGCTTTGCCGTCATGGGACTGCTTCCCATGGCGGCGCTTGCCGCGCTTGTGAACCCGGCGTTCAATCACGAAGGTCAAACGATTTTGACGTACTTGCCCAGCGGCAATCCGCTGACGCTGGAGTCCATGCTGTACGGCGTAGCCGCGGCTGTCATGCTGGCAAGCGTCGTACTCTGGTTTTCCAGCTACAACGAGGTCATGACCTCGGACAAGTTCGTCTACCTGTTCGGGCGCGTCATTCCCGCGCTGTCCCTCGTCCTCTCCATGGCGTTGCGCTTCATCCCAAAATTCAAATCGCAGATGGACGTTGTTGCCGAAGCACAGAGTTGCATCGGGCGCGACACAAAAACCGGCAGCGTGTTCCAAAGAGTCGGGAACGCCGTCAAGATTTTCTCCATCATGGTAACGTGGTCACTTGAGAACGCGATTGAAACAGCGGATTCCATGCGGTCGCGCGGCTACGGTCTGCCCGGACGCACAGCGTTCTCCATCTACCGTTTTGACGACCGTGACAAGGCTGCGCTTGCGTGGCTGATCTTCTGCGGCGCGTACATTCTTTCGGGCTGGTTGGCAGGCGGAATGTATTTTAGGTATTACCCTACTGTTAAAACCGCCTTATGGACGCCATTGACGATCAGCTTCATGTTCGTGTATCTGGCACTTGTTCTTACCCCCGTGATTCTCGACCGAAAGGAGGACAGGCAGTGGAAGTCTTTACGATCCGAAATTTAACGTTTGCATATCCCGAACAGGAGAAAAATGCAATCTCTGACCTTACATTGTCCGTCCAGCCGGGCGAGTTTCTGGTGCTCTGCGGCCCCTCCGGGTGCGGCAAAAGTACGCTGCTCCGGCAGCTCAAAACCGTTCTCGCGCCGCATGGACGCAGAAACGGTGAAATCCTGTTCGACGAAAAAAAGCTCGATGAACTGCCCCAGCGCGAACAGGCTGAAAGAATAGGCTTTGTGCAGCAAAGCCCGGAGAATCAGATCGTCACGGATAAGGTCTGGCACGAGCTGGCGTTCGGTTTGGAATCCCTCGGCTATGATACGCCGACGATTCGCCGCCGCGTTGCGGAAATGGCATCGTTTTTCGGGATTCAGGAATGGTTTTATAAGCCGGTCACAGAGCTGTCCGGCGGGCAAAAGCAGCTCTTGAATCTCGCTTCCGTCATGGTCTTGCAGCCGAAGGTGCTGATTCTCGACGAGCCGACGAGCCAGCTTGACCCGATTGCCGCGTCGGATTTCCTTGCCACCCTCGGCAAGATCAACCGCGAATTGGGAACGACCATCCTCCTGACCGAACATCGTCTGGAAGAAGCGTTCTCCTTTGCGTCGCGTGTCGCGGTCATGGACGGCGGCAAGCTCCTTTGCACCGGAACGCCCGCCGAAGTGGGCGCGGAACTGAAAAGCAGCGGAAACGCGATGTTCCTCGCCATGCCCGCCGCCATGCGCATCTGGAGCGCTACGGATTCTACGGTGACTTGTCCGGTATCCGTCTGCGACGGCCGAAACTGGCTGCTCGACTATGCAAAAACGCATGAATTGCAGCCTATCCCAGAAGAAAATAAAAACGCACCGGACACGGAAACCGTTGTCTCGGCGCGGGAACTCTGGTTCAAATACGACAAAGACCTGCCCGACGTGGTAAAAGGTCTATCCTTGGAGCTGCACAAAGGCGAATTTCTTACGCTGCTCGGCGGCAACGGCACGGGCAAGACCACCACGCTCAAGCTGCTGGCGAGGCTGCAAAGGCCGTATCGCGGCGAGCTGACCATCACGGGCAGCGTCGGAATGCTGCCCCAAAATCCGCAGGCATTGTTTGTGAAATCCACGGTGCGCGCGGATTTGTTGGAGATTTTACCAAAATCCGAACGCAATACTGAGCGGCTTGCACAAGTCGTTTCCCTCTGCAAATTGACCGAACTGCTCGACCGCCATCCGTATGACCTTTCCGGCGGTGAACAGCAGCGCGCGGCGCTGGCAAAAATCCTGCTTCTGAACCCGGACGTTCTGCTCCTTGACGAACCGACAAAGGGACTGGATGCGGAGTTCAAGCAGGTTTTCGGGCAGATTCTCCGGACGCTGCAAGCGTCCGGCGTGGCGATTTTGATGGTCAGCCACGACATCGAGTTCTGCGCGAAATACGCCGACCGCTGTGCATTATTTTTTGACGGCAATATCGTCACGGAATCCGAGCCGAAAACGTTCTTCTCCGGCAACAGCTTCTACACAACCGCCGCAAACCGCATCGCTCGCGACATCCTGCCCGAAGCGGTCACGCCGGACGATGTCATTGCAGCCTGCGGCGGCACAGTCGAACCGGAACCACCCTTACCGGAATACCAGCGCATCCCGCCCGCGCCGGAGAAAGCGACGCGGACGGTGAAAAAGCTCCCGGTCTGGCGGAAGCTTCTTGCCGCCGTGTCCGGTGCCGCTTCGCTGGCGCTGATCGTGCAGGCCATCGGCGTGACGGATTTGACAAAGCTCATAGACGCAAACGGCATGACCGCGCTGGCAGGCGGGCAGCTCAAGCTCTACGGCATTTTGCTTGCTGCACTTCTTGTGTTTGCACTGTCCATTGGCCGCAAGGCAGACAGGCCGGACTATCTGGTGCAGACGCCGCTTGAAAAACGCAAGCTCCAAAAGCGTACCGTGACTGCCACGCTGCTCATCCTGCTTTTGATTCCGCTGACGCTGTTTGTCGGCGTGTACTACTTCGCGGGGCGGAAATACTACTTCATTTCGCTGCTCATTCTGCTCGAATGTATGCTGCCGTTCTTCCTGATTTTCGAGGGCAGAAAGCCGCAGGCACGCGAGCTGGTGCTCATTGCCGTGCTCGTTGCGCTGAATGTGGCAGGGCGCGCTGCGTTCTTCATGCTGCCGGAATTTAAGCCGGTCGTTGCGATGACGATTCTCGCAGGCGTGGCTTTTGGCGGCGAAACCGGATTCTTGGTTGGCGCGATGACCATGCTGGTGTCCAATATGCTCTTTTCCCAGGGGCCGTGGACGCCGTGGCAGATGTTTGCCATGGGCATCATCGGCTGGCTGGCAGGTGTCTTGTACCGCAAAGGTGTTCTGCGGCGCGGGCGGCTGAGCCTTTGTATCTTCGGCGTGATCGCGTCCACGATCATCTACGGCGGCATTATGAATCCCGCGTCTGCGCTCATGTGGTCGAACACGATCAACTGGAAAATCATTTTAAGCTACTACGTCACCGGCCTTCCGGTCGATCTGGTGCGCGCCATTGCCACGTTTTTCTTCCTGTGGTTGATTGCCGAACCCATGCTCGAAAAGCTCGACCGCGTCAAAGTCAAATACGGCTTGGCAGAGTAAGCAGTTTTGTGGAAATGCCATTTGGACTACAGAGATACACGATAGCTATCAATGTGTACGGACTTGGTTGCTTGGAGTAAAAAACTCCGCCATTGAGATTCCAAGCACCCTGCAAATTTGCTCAATGGTATCTACAGAAAGCTGGCTGCCTCTGCAGCGAGAGACGCGAAGCGTCGTGTAGGGGATGTTTCCGCTTTGACATAGCTGGTATAATGTCATGTTTCTCTCATGCAGTAATTCATCCAATCGTGCGTGCGTATTCAATGCTCTTTCACTCCTATCAAAAAAAGCAGGATAAACTTTTGATGATAGCATTATATCACAAGATGTGTACGATAATTTGGACTTATAAAACTCGCCCTACAATTCGGAACTCCAGTTCCGGCGAAGCAGGCTTCGGTGCATATGCTTTGTTATAAGACACCAGTACCGGCTGCATCCGCCGCACGCCGTCACTGCTGAGATATGCTTCCGGATCATCCGGTTCCTGTTCGGCGTATGCCTTAATGTAGCCTTGCCCATCGTAGATCATGACACCAACTTCGCCGGTACGGAGTGTCTCGCATTGCTGCACCCACACGATCTGACCGTCATGGTAGACAGGCTCCATGCTGTCGCCGGACACTCGAACACCAAATTCCGCACCATCTGGGATACTGCTTTCCGGAAAGCTGACCATTTCGAAGTTTCCCTCATCCAGAAACGCGCCGGTGCCAGCGGATACCGGCAGGTCGCTGACCGGCATATCCAGATAGCGGATCTCCAGCACTGGCGGTACCTCCCGATACTTCCCGGATGCAATCAGATCCTCCCGATACTCTTTCACTTTTCGACGCCCCTCTGCATTCAGCAGGGGGCGTTTTGTATTGCTCACAAAATAATCAAAGCCATCCTCCAGATGCAGCGCAGCACAGACGGCCAAAAGCTGATACGCACTTGGAATCGATATACCCTTTTCCCACTTGTTCACCGCAACGCGCCCAATGTCCACGCCATATCCCATCAAGATCTGACTGAGCTGCTCCAAACTCAATTTCATGCTTTTTCGCGCAGCACGAATCTGGTTGCCAATATAATTGGACGCACGGTCTTTTGCCGCATTGTAGTCCAGCAGATTTGCCTGATACGCAGCCAAGTGTTTCATTCCTGTTGTCATGATGAATTCCTCCAATTTGGGATGTTCTCATCATAGCCGTCGCAGGTATGCTTGTCAATTAAATGTTCTCGTGTGTTTACAAATGCGTCATTGACGGTTCTTTATAGCGTCTATATAATAAAACCATCGTCAATCCCATAACCTCTGGAACACGCGCCTCCACTCCTTGGGCGTGTCTGTCGAAGCCTCTCCAGACAGAGCTGTTCCGATCAGGGATTGTCAGCATACAGAATCGAAGTCAAACATGGAATCAGGAAAGAGGGGTAAGCATGAATCTAGCAGTAAATTGTGCAGTGAAAGCAGATCGGGCGATCAGATGCCCGATCTGTCAAAGAGGACGGCTTCTCAATGCCGCTGAACATACAGACCTGCGTAGTCTGCAGCTGTTCCGTCCGGAGCAGGCAGACCGCGCGCAATGGTTTTCCAAATGCCCGAAGTGCGGGCAGCAAATCGGGCTTGCAATCTGCCCGGTTGAAGTAATCATCTAAACTGTAATTCAAAATCCAAATACTATGATACCAGTCAAGCGCACCAACTGCCCACCTTAGAATGTGGGAGTACCGCGTTCGGAGCCTTACGGTAAGCTGTTCAGCTTTCCGTAGGGCTCTTTTTTGCGTTTATGCCCTTTTCGCTGAATAGCGGAAAGGGCATACATGCGCAGATGGTCTGAGAGCACAGCGAAGTATCCGTAACTCCATCTCGAAATTTTACAAAATTTTGAGATTGGAGCTTACGAATGTACAACTGGAAAGATGCGCGGAACTACAGACGCTTCCGCGATGAAAACGGCAACATCATTGCCAACATCATTTACGTTGACGGCGAGGAAGTCGCCGTTTCAGATGAAGTTTATGAAGCCTACGCAAGCATGGATCGCCGGGAGCGGTATCTAACGGATGAATCAGATACCCCGCAGGATCTCTCCTTTGAACGATGTGTGGAAGATCACGTCCCTTTTGAACTGTTGTATGAAAACGGCCGCGGCAGTTTGGAAGAAGATCTGGAGAGGAAAGAAATGCTTTGTATTCTTCACAAAGCGCTTCAATCGATCCCCGCAGAGGAACAGGAATTCATCCGTGAACTGTTCTTCCTGCATCGTACAACACGAGAACTTGCGCAGAAATATGGTGTTTCACAGCCAGCCATTGTCAAGCGCAAGCAGCGTGTGCTATCGACTTTGAAAAAATATTTTGAAAATTTCTGATTTCGTGGTTATCAAGGGGTCGTTTTTTCGGGAGGGATAGTGAGGGGATTCGAAACACCCCTCACTGAACCTTGAAAAGTGAATACCAGCAACGCGGATCACACCGCAGGTTGGGAAACGCGCACGGCGCGCGCGAGGACCCGGAAGCAGCAAGCTTCCGGCGAGCGAGAAACGCGCCGTGGGCAGCCTTGGCAGGCTGCATCATGCCGCCCAACCTGTTTGGACACACAACGTCTAGCCTGCACGTAAGACAGGCTGCCATGCGCTGGGGTTGAAAGCAGTCGAGACCCCAGTCACAGGCTGTGAGAGCTGCCAGGCTCTGTCTGCGCTGTTCCCCATCGCCGGGGTGCGAGCTGCAAATACGGCGGAACAAACTTTTCAAGATAGGATGAAAGAATCATGATCAACGAACTTACCAGAAAAAACGCACATACCGAACTCGACCACATCTTCAAAACCATTCTACCTGCGCACGGCATGACAGAGAGGCCGGAGCAGATCCGTCTCAGCCACACCATGCTGGACGCCATGTTTGAAAACCGCATCGCACTGAGCGACGCCGGGACCGGCATTGGCAAGACGTATGCCTACCTGACCGCTGCCATTGTGTACAGCCACAGCAGATTGGTAGACGGGCTTCCGTTCCAGCCGGTCATCATTGCAACCTCCAGCATCGCCCTCCAGAACGCCATTGTGCGGGAGTATCTGCCGTTCCTGTCGGATGCGCTGTCGGACGATCCGCATATCACAACACCCATTCTTGCCGCCTTGCGCAAGGGCAAGAGTCACTATGTCTGTGACGAGCGGCTGCGCCAGCACCTGCAGCAGCGCCCAAATGGAAAAAACGCCGCGCAGAAGCGTGACCTTTACTCGCTGCGGAATGTTCTGGACTTAGATGAAACGCAGAAACTCAGCAGCTTTGACCGCGAGCGTGTCTGCGTTCCGCAGTTTTGTGACTGCAAACACCCGGACTGCCGCTATCGTCGGCATTTGACCGAGTGCGGGCAGAAACGGTATTTGTTCCAGATCTGCAACCAGAACCTCTGGCTGGCAGACTGTATGCACCGGGAAAGCGGCTTGAAGCCCATCCTCCCAGACGCCTGCACGGTCATTGTGGATGAAGCACACAAGCTGCCGGAAACGGCACGGGAAATGTTTGGAACGACCTTAGTGGCCAGAGAGATCCGCAGCGCGGTCGTCCGGCTGAAGCAGGACGGATACGCGCTGGCAGCAGACCGGCTGTTTTCGGCTTCTTCTATGCTTCTGCAAAAGATGGCAGAGCTGTCGCCGGAGTACCCTTTTGAGCTGCTCCATGATGATCTCAGCAGAGTCCTTTCTACGCTGTTTTTGATCGGCAGGAAGCTGTCCACGTTTCTGGAACCTGCCACAAAGCGGGCACTGGAGCAGCTCACCGATAAAGTCGTGCTGTTTCTTCGCCCCAAGACAGACGCCATCCGCTACACCGCAGAGGATGACGACGGCAAGCTCATGCTGTGCAGTGTCCCGGCAGACATCACATCCAGAATGCAGCACACGGTCTGGAGCAAACAGATCCCACTCCTACTTACCTCCGGAACGCTTGCCATTGGCAGCAGCTTTCGCCGGTTTCAGGACGAATGCGGGCTGGCTGACAATCCGAGGGTTATGGAATCCATTGCTGTCTCGCCGTTCAATTATGCAGACAACTGCCGGTTGTTCTTTCCCCGATATTCCGTGCGTCTCAGCTCCGAGCGGTATTACGATGAGATCGCAGCAGAAATTTTGCGGCTTCTATATACAGCAAATGGTCATGCGCTTGTGCTCTTTACCTCATACGCAGATTTATCCGCTGTCAACGAGCGGCTGGCTACAGCAAGAGTCCCCATTTTCTCACTGCGCAGGAACCACCCGCAGATCCTGCGGCAATTCAAGAGCACCCCCGGAGCCGTCCTCTTGGCAACCGGCGCTGCGTGGGAAGGCATGGACTTCCCCGGCGACTGCGTGTCGCTGCTCATCATTCCACGCCTGCCGTTTGCATTCCCGGACGCCATCCACGAGCATGAAAAGAAAAACTATCCTGCTCTGCATGATTTCATTCGGAGCGTCATCGTGCCGGAAATGCAGATCAAGCTCAAGCAGGGCTTTGGACGCGCCATCCGCACGGAAACGGACACCTGCGTGGTCGCCATCTTAGATGAGCGTTGCAGCGCCAGAGGCCGCTACCGGCAGGATGTTCTGAACGCGCTGCCTGAAATGCCGATCTTGACAGAGGTATCCGATATCCGACAATTCCTCTGCGCGGTCAAGCCGCAGAGCTATTTTGAAGCCGCAGCATAAAAGCATCATGTAAAAACGAAAAGGAGATCAACCATGTACAAACGGAAAATGAAACTCAGTCCCATTCACATCAGCCTCATTGCGCTTGCCATTTTGGTGGTCATTGCCGTGATCGTCACCCTCACCGTCAAAAAGGATGAACCGAAGGAGCCTACTACGCAGAGCGGCATTGTCTACGATGACTCCGCCGTCGAAGGCGGCTGGGAGACACTCTCGCAGGAGGAAATCGAGCAGCGCCTCAACGACAAGGTGCAGGCGGGCATGATCAACATCAGCTGCAACACCGCGCCGTATTTCAAGGACGGCAAAAGTGAAGGCAATGTCATGCTGGTCAACGAGCTGAACAATCTCTATCCACAGAAGGTGGAGTTCTATCGCAATGACACGGGCGAAAAGATCTACGAGTCCAAAGCCATTGCGGTCGGCAGCAAAATCGAGCGCGCAAAGCTCGACGTGGAACTGCCCGCGGGCGAGTACGAATGTACCGCCTACTTTTCCAACTTAGATCCTGACTCCGGCGCAACCTTGGGCGTTGCCGGAGCCATCATCCATATCACCATCCAAAACTAACACAATGTAAAGGAGAACCAACTATGAAGAACATGAAGAAACTCGTATCCCTGATCCTCGCCGTCTGCCTTATGGCAAGTCTCGCTATTGGCGCATCCGCTGCCGAACCCACCACGGTGGATGTCTCCGGCGGCACCGGCACCTCCAGCGTCAACCTGTCTTCCACCTCGGACGGAACGCTTGACGGCGATCCTGCTGCGACCAAGATGAACGTCGCCATCCCGACCATCCTCCCCATTGCAGTCGGCACGGACGGCACGGTCACGACGGCCACGGATATCCGCATCACCAACAATTCCTTTGGCGCGGTCAAGGTTGACAACGTCAAGGTCGAAGCCGGTACCGGCTGGAAGCTGACCGCGTTCGGCAGCAAGGACAGCCTTGCCAAGGTCAAGGTGGACAGCAACATGATCGGCTTCAAGCTCGCGCTGGGAGGCGGCGCGGAGCAGCTCACCGATGCGGAGAATGCAGCTTCCCAGACTCTCATCGACAGTGCCATCGAAGGCTGCTATATGTCCGGTAACGGCGACCAGACTGCAAACTCCATCGCGGTCAGCTATGACGCTATCGTTAGCCCGGTCTCCGAAGCTGTCGTCAACGCTTCCGTCGCATCCGTCCTGTTCGTGATCTGCTGGGATGCGGTCTAAGCCGCATCGTGTCTCTCGCCGGGGGAACCTGCTTCCCCCGGCAGCTTTTATCTTGTAGGAGGGATTCACTTTGAAAACAAAACGAATTCTTGCACTGTTTCTGGCTGTCGTGACCTGCCTGTCTCTCGCCGTTTCCGCATCCGCGGCGAGCATTTCGGATTTCAAGGATGTGGACACGAAAGCGTGGTATGCCGAAGCCGTGTCTGCGGCTGTAGATAACGGCTTGCTTTACGGCAAATCCAAGACGCAGCTTGATCCCAACGGATTGCTGACCCGTGCAGAAATGGCCGCCATTACGAATCGGTCTTTTGGTTGTTATAAAGCGGCAGACATTTCCGCATACAAAGACGTTGCCAAGGGCAAGTGGTACTACAATGATGTCGCACTCGCCGTCCAGATGGGAACGTATAACGGCGTTTCCTCCACCAGCATGCAGCCGGATCGGGCCATCACTCGCCAGGAGGCCATTGCAGTTGTGGCAAGAGCCTTGCAACTCAATCTGGACGATTACGCCAAGACGGATCTGTCCAAGTTTGCGGATGCGAAGGAAGTGTCTGCATGGGCGCTGCCGTACATGAAAGCAATGGTCGCAGCCGGTTATGTGCATGGCCGCACACAGGGGCTGGTACCGCAGGCCAATATCACGAGAGCGGAGTTCGCACAGCTCTATTTCAACATCATCCAGTCCTATATCACCAAGAGCGGCAGCTATACGAAGGACTACAAGGGCAATCTGCTCGTCCGCACAAAAGATGTCGAATTGAAGGATATGTCCATTGACGGCGATCTCATCATTGGCAACGGCGTTGCAGACGGAAAAATTACGCTGTCCAACGTAAAAATCTCCGGACGCCTTGTCGTGTGGGGTGCCGGCACAGCGGCGATTTACTGCAATGACGGCACAACAGCGGCCGAAGTCATTGCCTGTCGTGTGGACGGACCGGTCAAGGTCATTTTTGACCGCGAATCGACGCTGTTGGTTTACGACAAAATCAAAACCCGTATCACCGAGCGCGCAGGCAAGTTCCCGGAAACAGAGATTGTATTTTATGCAATGGACGACCTCCTGAACGCACAGCGCGACCTCAATAAGATGGTAGACGAGAATCTCATTCAGGCAGAAGTACCCGCGCATCTGTATGCCATCGTTGGCGAGCAGACGGTATCTGCCACGCTGAAAAATGGCAGCAAGACGGACACCTATACCATCGAGATCCGCAGAGATTCCGACGGCAGCCTCATTGCAGATCCCATCACCCTCGCAGCCGGTGCGTCGGTCAGCTCCATCACGCTGAAAGAAGCGCCGGAATACGGCAACGCCGCCTGCACCGCGACGATCACGGCCACCCGCGACGGCAAGACGGTCGGCACGCTGGAAGTCAAAACGGCGCTGCATGCGGCGTATTTGTGGCCAAAGGAGGTAATGTCAAAATGAGAACAAAGAAACTGTTTTCTCTCCTGTTGGCTGTTCTGATGCTCTGCTCGCTGTCGGTTTCTGCCTTTGCAGCAGAAACCGCGCAGGCCAGCGTCCCGGTTGTGCTGACCGTCGTGAACTCTGTCTCGCCCATCTCCGTCAGCGTCCCCGCCTGCCTGCCGGTCACGGTTTTGGACGGCTATGTTGTAACGGCATCCAACGCCGTCATTGAAAACCACGCACAGAGCGGTGCGGTGCAGGTCGTGGCCGTCGATGTGCAGCCCGGCGCGTTCGCCATTGGAGACTTTGAGAACTTCGGCAGCGAAGCCGGAAAGATCGCGTTCAGCATCAACGGTTGCAAGACGGTCAAGGAAGGCAAACTGACGCTGGCTGACGGCGCGTTCCCGGTCATTGACGCAGGGAAAAACCTGCGGATCGCATACACGGCGAAGGTCGCGGCAGCTGAAAAGGTGGAGAAAGTGAACGCCGCGACGCTGATCTTCACCATCGCGCCTGCAACCGGCAATTCGTAAAGGAGGGAGGAACCGCTATGAAAACAAGAAAACTCACAGCAATCCTGCTTGCCCTCTGCATGCTCCTTTCGCTCAGTATCTCGGCATTTGCGGCAGATGATGCCATTGCCAGCGGCACGATCCAGGACAGCAAGATCACATGGAAGCTGGACGACAAGGGCTGGCTGACGATCTCCGGCAGCGGGGACTGCAGCGCCTTTGCAAGCAAAGACACTCAACCGTGGGCAGAATACCGCAGCCAGATCACACAGGTTTGGTTTGACGGCATGGAGAGTCTGGCGATCCCCGATCTCGCTTACTGGTTCGAGGACTGTACCAATCTCACGACTGCCGAGATCCCCAGCACCACGCCCGTCATCGGCAGGCACGCCTTTTATAACTGCCCACTGCTGACGAAGCTGTCCATTTATTACGGAGAGCATACGCTGGACAGCATCGGAGAAGGTGCATTCTGGCGTGAAACCGACAACGGCGATACGCTCTATGTTGCGTACATCATTGGATACCCGGATTCTTCTGTGCCTTTCCACGATTATGACTGGATAGCATCCAATCGAAGCAACCGATATTTCCACGATCTTTACGGTGTGTATCAGAACGCAGATGCCGCCACCGCAGGCGGCATCAAGAAAGCGCCTGCACAAGTTTCCACCCGTGCGTCCACCGGCATTGTCGGCACCTGCCCAAGCTGTAAGCAGTATTCTTTGCAAGGCACCTACGTCGAGCAGACGCATACATCCAGAGGTCATCAGGAGTACTACGAGTGTTATAAGTGCCATTATGTAAAAAATCTTGGCACTTACGTTTACAAGGAGCACGGCGACGGCAGCTATGGGTCCTGGACCTGCCCTTCCTGCGGCAGCCATACATGGGTGCTGGACTACCAAAGCGACGCAACCTGCACCAGCAACGGTTACCGTTCGTACTCCTGTGCTTGCGGTCAGACCAAAAGTGAAACCATCTATGCGAGCGGCCATAGTTATAGCTACGGCTCTTGGGAGGAATATTCCAGCAGTCAGCACCGGCGCGAAGCCTATTGCCGGAACTGCG
>ENA-OYZV01000123-OYZV01000123.1-human-gut-metagenome-genome-assembly--contig:-NODE-123-length-28527-cov-8.373033_pt1 | contig 28527 bp, 33 predicted proteins | sample MGYA00244203_ERZ653490 | MGnify/ENA primary metagenome ERZ653490 (study PRJEB26926, sample SAMN06165086) | human gut metagenome | biome: ENVO:00009003; feature: ENVO:2100002; material: ENVO:00002003...
ACCTGAAAACCAATTTCTTTTTCTGTCCATTTTGTTTCCAATGAAAGAAATGCCTGGCGGATCTGTTCATCCAGACGATATTCTGTTTTTTTCATTGGTATATTCTGATTCTCTAACTTGGATAACAGCAAAATATTACCAACCAATCCGGAAAGTCTTTGGGTGTTAAATAAGATTTTTTCTACATATTCCTCTTGATCCGGAGACAGTTCTTCTCCCTGAAGCAGCATTGTATATCCTTCAATGGCATTAATCGGGGTCTTAAACTCATGAGAAACATTAGATACAAAATCCATCTGCAGCACCTCTGTTGCACGAAGTTCTTTTGTCATAACGTTAAAACTTTGATAAGATTCTCCAACTTCTGCTATACGGCTGTTCGTTTCCAAATGCTGTTCAAAATCTCCCCGAGAAACTTCCTTCATTGCTTTACTAAGTCTGGTAATTGGTTCCAGTAACTTTGCATTAATAAAGGAAGTGATCAGCCCTGCAATCAATGTATTGAAAATCAAAAGCCAGCCAAGCACAGGTATGCTGCCCGGCAGATTAAAAAAATGATTCAAAAAAGCAAATAATAAAGCAGATATGACTGTTGAAAATACAAGTGCCAGCCAGATTGCACCAGTCAGACAGGATCGGATCCGCAATCCTTTTTCTTTCTTTTGTTCCATTATTTTTTCACCACCTTGTATCCAATTCCACGCATTGTTACGATTTCAAAATCAGGGTTATCTTTAAAACGCTCTCTGATTCTTCCTATATGTACCTCTATCGTATGTGGGTCTGCCTCCGTCTCGTATCCCCATACTTCATCCATCAACTGTTGTTTTGTAAATGTTCTGCCTGGCGAAGCTGCAAGCTTATATAAAAGCAGGAATTCTTTTTTAGGCAAAACAAGACTTTCCTTATCAGTTGTAACCGTCATTGCATCATAATCAAACTCTGTTGAACCGATCACAATTTTGTGTTCATTCAGTATCTGTGCACGGCGAAGCAGTGCTCCGACTCTTAAAACCATTTCATTCACATTTACCGGTTTTACCATATAATCGTCACTTCCCGAAAGAAATCCCTGGCGCATATCATCAAAGGAACCTTTCGCAGTGATCATAAGTACCGGTATCTGATATCCTGCTGAACGGAGTTCCGACACCAGTTCATAACCATCCATAACCGGCATCATAATATCGGAAATGATCAGATCAATATACTCTTTATCCAATATTTCTAATGCCAGTGCTCCATCCGATGCACTTTTGACCTGATATCCATTCTTCTCAAGCACTTTTTGGAATAGCTGGCTTAATTCTTTATCATCTTCTACAATTAATATTTGAAACACGATCTTCTTCCTCCTTTATCAGAACAGATATCTTGCCCATCCAAGCAGATGCTGTACCAAAAGTATGTTTCTCTGACGCTTCTTTGTCAATTCAATTGGCTCTACATGATACGGATCACGATAGGTTCCATCTTCCAATACCTGTCGGGACACTCTTTCATATTCCATCATGCCTTCTTCCAACTGTTTATTAATCTCTTTGCTACGTATTACAAGCATCAGTTCCGTATCCAGATACGTGCTTCTCATATCCATGTTAAAGGAACCGATTACGGATAGATCATCATCAATCAGGATGCTTTTTCCGTGGTAAGAATAGCCGCCTTCATACTCCCAGATATCAATTCCTGTATTTAAAATTCTGTTTCTGTTTCTCGCATAATCAGCAGAACCAAACGGATTTCCATTGTTGGCAACCGAATTGGTCATGATAGAAAAATCCGGAACTCTCTCCGCAATCTCTTTCCATGTATTATACATCATATCATTGCAGATAATATATGGTGTATGAATTTTCACGCGCTCTTTTGCATTTTTCATTAGTTCTCCCAGTTGATACCAGACTACTGGTTCCTTGGGACCTGTGTGGATAGGATTTGACACTAATGCAATCTTTTCTGTCTCAAAAGTTTCGTCCGTGTAATCGGTATCGCAGATTCTTTCCTTATTCTCTTCAAAATATTTCTGATAGCCGTTCTGCAGCTCTAAAACTGCGTTCTTTACAGATTTTCTATTTGCCAGTTTTTTATTGTCATGAAAATAACCACTGTCTTCTTGTTCCCATATCGTTTCAAAATACTCTAACAACTGGTTAACTGAATTTTCTTTCTCAGGTTCATCGCAAACCACTAACACGTCTCTGTCATAGTTCTTATGTCCCGGAAAATCACCCAGGAAATAATTGTATGTATTTCTTCCCCCAAGAATATATCTCTTTCCATCTGCAATCAAATATTTATCATGCATTCTACCCATCATTTTCCACGGTTTCAACGGATTGGCCTTATTATACAGTTTAATTTCAACATTCTCATGGGAAGATAATCCATAGAAATACGGATTTCCTTCCATATCAATCCAGCTCTCCATTCCATCTACTAACAGACGAATATGTACACCTCTGTCTGCCGCATCATGCAGTGCTCCTAAAATCAATTTTCCACTTTCATCGGATTGAAATGCAAAAGTAGAAAGAATAATTTCCTTTTTTGCATTCTTGATCAAACGCACTCTTTGTAAAAGCGCTTCTGGATTCTTTTCTATGATTACTGCCCGTTCTGTATTTTCACTGCATTCGTTCCATGACCCATTTTTTGTTTCTTTTTTGGTTGTATTGGACACTTCCGGCTGCTTTTTATATGCAACGCAGATTCCGAGCAATTCATAAAAAGCCACACATAAAAAAATTGCCAGTATAACAAGAAGGATTTTACATATTTTATACTTTTTCATTGTACATCACCTGATTCCTTTTTATTTCATACTTATACAATACAAAGTCAATCTCAATTTAACCTCAACAAGGTTTGTTTTTTCATCCATGCAAAATCTTCTTTGTACAACAGACTGTTAGATATAGCAAAAACGGCCTTTCAAAAACAGTTAACTTCTAAATCAACTGTTTTTTGAAAGGTCGTTTCATCAGATTCTTATAGCAATCCAGCAAATAATCTCATAAATAATTGTCCCAGTCGCAAATATGCACTTCGTCCGGTTTGATATTGGTCTGTCACATCACGACATTCTCCCATCGTTCTTATCAGATCATTTTTTATTTCCACAACTGCCTGACAATCTGCCATAAAACAGCCGTTTTCAAAATGGTGATATAAACTTCGATAATCCAAATTAATTGTTCCACAAGTTGCCATACAGTCATCTGCCACACTCATTTTTGCATGACAGAAACCAGGAGTCCACTCATAAACACGAACACCATGTTTAACTAATCCATGATAAAAAGAACGAGTTATATTATAAATGAATTTTTTATCAGGGATACCAGGTGTGATAATTCTTACGTCTACCCCTCGCTTAGCAGCCAGACATAACGCATGCGTCATTTCATCTGTTATGATTAGATATGGAGTCATAAACCAACAATATTTTTCAGCTTTATTTATCATACTGATATAAACTTCTTCTCCTACTTGCTCATTATCCATAGGGCTGTCTGCATAAGGTTGAACAAACCCAGTTTGCTGTGCCGCATAATCATAGTGGAAAAGGTATTTACTAAAATCAGAATCATTAGCATCCTTATCACTTACTGCATTCCACATTTCCAAAAATGTCACCGTAAGCGACTGAACAGCATCTCCTTCTAAACGAATACCTGTATCTTTCCACTGTCCATACGGGTGTGTGTAATTAAAATATTCGTTTGCTAGATTATATCCACCTGTAAATCCGACTTTTCCATCAATAACTGTTATTTTTCTATGATCACGATTGTTCAAAAACAGATTTAAACCTGGCATAAACGGATTGAATACACGGCAATGAATTCCTATTGCCTCCATCTTTTTCACAAAATCTGTGTTAATAAAGCCTATAGAACCCATATCATCGTAGAATACTCTAACTTCCACACCTGCTTTTACTCGCTCTTCCAGAACATCTTGAATCTTATGCCATGCTTCAGCGTCTTCTATCGCATGATATTCCATAAAGATAAACTTCTGTGCTTTCTCCAAATCCTTAAGCTGTGCCTCTAATCCTTTCACTGCTTCATCAAAATACACAATATCCGTATTCTGATAGATTGGATACTGCGAATTTCTTTGTATGTAACTTGCTATATTTCCTGCTTTCGGAATTGTTTCTTTTATTCTGCTCAAACACTCCTGACTGTCCGGAAGCATTGGTAACAATTTGCTATCAATTTCTGCATATCGCTCACGCATTTTATGTGTGCCACCATTCAAACCAATCAACAAATACAGGCCTACACCCATAATTGGGAAAATTAGAATTAAGATGACCCAAGGCATTTTCATAGAGGATGTCTTATTTGATGCGTACAATCCCAAAACCAAGATTCCACTCAAAATCCTTGTAAATAAATTTATGATTTCTGCATATTCATTCAAGCGTGTTACGATAGTAATAATAAAAATCACTTCCAGAAGAATGCAGATTATGGAAAAACACAGCCGTTTTACCCCATTTTTTGTTTTTGCTTTGCCCTCTAAAGTATCTTGTTTCATATATATTCCACCTTCCTACTTGCTCAGTTTTCTCCCTAAATTTCGTGGAACATACCAATTTTGTCTTTTATTCTCTGCATTTCATTATCTGCTTCAATGATAGCTCTTGCAGAATGAAGTAATTCTTCACTTATCTCATCATAGCCAGGCATTTCTTCAATTCCTTTTTTATAGCGAAGTTGATGTTCCAATGTTGCCCAGAAATCCATACCATTGGTTCGAATCTGTAATTCTACACGCATAGGTGTTTTACCCTTAGCAAAAAATACTGGTATTTCAACAATCATATGATAGCTTCGATAACCATTCGATTTTGGATTTTTTATATAATCTTTTATTTCAATAACTTTAATATCATCCTGTTGGGTAATCAAATCTGATATCATATAAATATCGTCAATAAACGCACAAACTATTCGAACGCCTGCTACATCATTGAGATATGTCTGTATTCTCGTCTGAGTTGCTTTGTACATTGGACAGCTCCGGTTTGCGGGTATGCAGCCGCCGTTCGATTGATTCGTGTAGAAGCTGAGATACAAGAGCCATTAACGGAATAAAGAAGATCATGCCAAGGACACCGAACAGTTTACCGCCCAGCAAAACCGCCAACAACGTCCAGAACGGGGATAGCCCTACACTGTTTCCCACGACGTGCGGATAGATGAACTGATTTTCAACAAACTGAGTTGCCTGATAGACGATCAAGCATAGGAGCGCCTTGTTCGGAGCCGCCAATAAAGTAAATAAAATGCCGAAAGCGCAGGAGAGAAATGCTCCAATATAAGGAACGAATGCAAAGGCGGCAGTTAAAACGGCTGTTAGCCCCGCATATGGAATCCCTGCAACAGAAAACGAAAGAAAGATCAATGTTCCAAGAATCATAACCTCGACACACTGACCAGAAAGAAACTTCGCATAGGTGTCATGTGCAAGTTTCGAAATATGGCAAATTCTATCTGCAACGGATTCCTTACAGTAGGCATACAGTGCCCGTTTGCTTTGACTGCTCAATTCACGCCATCCAATTAGCACATAGAATGTGATCACAAGTGAAATTGCAACATCAGCAATCGCAGATACCGTAGAGCCAGCAACATTGGCAACTGAGGAAATCACTGTGTTCATTTCGCTCGAAATGCTTTGCAGAATAGATTTCCAATCGAGCGCAGCAAAATGTGCCGACAGTTTCTCTGTGTCAATGCCGTATCTTTGCAATAAGCCGACCCAGTCAGGCCATTTTTCTTGAACAAGAGCAGCAATGCTTTTTACAGATGCAGTGAGCTGTGGAATCGCAATTACACACAGAAGAGCAATAATCGCAATAACACATATCAGCGTCAGTAACAGGCTTATCATGTCTATTTGCCGATCTGTAGCTTTAGTCAGCTTTCGTCGAAGCCTCTTTGCCAGTCCGCGCACGGGTACACTCAGAACAAAGGCCAGCAAAAGGCCTGATAAAATCGGAGCGAGCAAGCCAATACACGATTTTAGAAATGTAGCCGCCGAGCCTCGTTGTCGTAAAATAGACGGCGTTGTGTGTCGGAGAGCGCCGAGGAATTTGTCGCAGAATGAATGAGCATAAGGAGTGGCCCATGGCCACTCCTTCCCAAATTCAAGCTACTTCGCCCTCCAGTACAATCTGCACCATGCGGTCATCAATAATGGCTCTGCGGTTCTGGTACGCATAGATCAGTGCCTGCGTACAGGCACGGTTAATGAGGCGTGGAACACCAGAGGAAAACTCAAAGATCCGTTGGAGCGCATCCTCAGAGAAAATGGGATTTGGATGCCCAGCGTAGGCCAGTTGTTTTTCAATGTATGCCTTGGTTTGAGCGAAGTCATACGGCATCATGAAGCACTGGATGTCAATGCGGTGCCGGATGGCCCGGTAAGCCTGCATCTTCAATTTGTCCCAAAGCTCTGTCTGGCCAGCCAGAATGAGAGCCAGCGGGTTCTCGGAGTCCATCTTGTAGTTCATCAGAAACCGGATTTCCTCCAGCATTTCTTTGGAGAGCAGATGCCCCTCATCCACAATCACCACAAGCTTTCGCTTGGATACGCCACGCATGATCTCAATCTCCTGATGCAGCTTTTTTCGTGCATCGCCCCGGTAGAACCAGGTCTCAAGGCCGAGTTGTTCCAGCAGGCCGTTGTAGAAGTGTCGAGGCGTCAGCTTGGAATCCGTCAGGTAGAGCACGGCGTATTCCGTGCCATCCAATGTTTCCTTGAGCTTTCTTAGTGCTGTGGTTTTGCCCGTGCCAGCATCTCCAATCAGAACAGCAAAGAGCTGCCTCTGGGCGGCGTAGACCAGTCGGTTGTGGATTTCACTGGTATCACTGTCCACATAGAGTTCAGACACCGGAAGGTTCCGCAAGAACGGTGTCCGTTTCATTTCAAAAAAAGATTCATACATTGCTGTCACCCCCATTCACTTCCGTGCTGTAGGAGATGGCACGGCTCTTGCGCCGGTTCTTTTCTGCATGAGATGCCGATACGGCATCCAGCAACCGGGAATGATCAACAGGGATACGTTCCACATCGGCGCGCTTCGGGCGGGGACCAACACGCTCTCCAACTACAAGCTGACGCACCTGGAAGGGTGCAACACTGGGCACTTCAATCGTCAGCGTTTCCGTGTTCTGGGGCGAGTAAACCACATCCACCTGCCGCCCGGCAAAAGCGGCACCCAAGTCATACTTCTTGCCGTTAAAGCTAATACAACCACTCTTGTCTGCTTTGCGGGGTTCGCAATGCAAGAAGGCCGTTGCCATGAGTGCGGTATCAATAAAACGCTGTGGCATCGAGTCACTTTTAAAGGCAATTTCCGGAGTTGTGCCCAGACCGCTGTGGTTCTGAGAATGGTAGCATTCGCTAAGCCATGCATCAAAGCGCCGGTTCATTTCCTCCAGCGTGTCAGGGCGGTTGAGGTTAATCTCATCCAGAAAAGCGTCCAGAGTCCGGTTAAAGCGTTCCTGCTTTCCCTTGCCTTTGGGATTCCTGGGCTTTGCGTAAATGAGTCGGATACCGAGCAGATCGCAGACGCGACGCATCCAGTGGGTACGGTACTGCCTGCCGTTGTCAAAATACAAACGGCGAGGTGCTCCGTACTTCGTAATGGCCTTGTGCAATGTGTCCTCCACAATACTCTGCTCCATGTTGTCATAAAATTCGCCGTGGACAATGTAGCGTGTGGCATCGTCAATCAGGCAGCAGAAATAAGTGGGTTTCTTCTCACCGTTCACCATCAGCATGGGACCGTATTTAATGTCGCCCTGCCACAGATCAAAGCGGTGTTGGCGCTGAAATCTTTGGGAGCCATAGCTGGTGTCTTGGTAGATCTTCATCATGCTGGCAGAATACCCTCTCCGGCTCATGGCATCCTGCAAAGTGGTACGCTTCAGTTCTCCTGGCTTTACCTTTCCCTCCAGTTCCAAAATACGGATGATGGAGGGAACGCTGCGACTGGGCTGCTCCCTGCGGAGCAGGATTGCTTCGTCAACGATGTGTTCCGGAATTCGGAAACCTCCGCCATCACGGCCCTTGGGAATAAGCGCTTCAAAGCCATCCTTTTCATAGGCTGCAAGATAGCGTTCGAGGGTGCGGACCGACACCTGAAATTGATTTGAGATTTCCTCTTTTTTGCGCGCAGCAGACTCTCCCGGTGAAACCGAGAGAAGTGGTGCGATCATGGACATCCGTTGCTCAGCGATTTCTTTGCCCTTGGCTTTGTCTTTCATGCTCATAACATTGCCTCCATTCTTAGATGATGGCAACAGTATAAAGCACTTCTATGCGACAGACATCGCCGAACGGTTGTGTATCCAATTTCCGCTGTTTATGACCAGCCGGACAAAATAGACCGTCTGGATCCGCAACGGATTGCCGGTGTCCATTGTCGTCGCAAGCAATCCGAAACAGACTAAGCCGCGTTCTACACTGCGAGCAAACGCAAGGAACCAAGACAGCCACCGTTTCATGCGCTGCCAGGTACTTGTATCACAGGGATAATCAGTGGCTTCGGCTTCCGCTATCTCGCAAAAATTGGTGAGACCAGTACGTTTGTAAGGAATGATATCGTCGGGGATCTCTCGGTGGGTCTTTTGGCAGTTTCGACACTTCATCACTCGCAACCGGAGACTTTGGGTAGTGCCTTCTTTCCGCACCTTGCGGATGCAGGTGCCTCGGACGTTCAGTTCTCCACCGCAAATTGGGCAGAAAGATTCGCTGGGGCCGGTAATAATGATGAAATTCCCCTTGCAAAGACTGGTGTATTCCGTTATACTAATCATGCTTTTGGAAACGACATTCCCTGTAGCATGAGAGGTGTAGTGGCCTTGACTCGTGCTACAATGGGGATGTCGTTTTCTTTCTTTAGAGTAGTACCAACGTGGCACGACCCCAGTATAACATAATTTTCATGCGCCGTTTTCACTGCCAATTAAACTCGGCGCTGCGACAGCCTTCTCCGGCTCCCCCGGCGAACAGGCTCGTCCATACGTCAAATAACGCCGGCGATTGGCCGACAAAGGCCGTCAGCAATAACAAGAAAGTTGGCAACATAGTTTAGATTGTTGAATGCCGCAAATAAGATCACCCCAAACGTGATTAGTAGAAGCGGTTTTTTGTAGGATTTATCCATGATTACATCCTCGTAAGAAATCGGTTTGTTTTATTATTGGGGAGTATCTTATAGGCAATCCACCAACCAAAGAAACAGACTGGCAATGCAGCGAGAACATCCATGATAGAATGCTGTTTCATAAAAACGGTGGAGAGACTGATACACACGGCGATTGATGTAGCAGCGATTTTCCATCCGACGCTTTGGAGCGCCTTGCAATCCCATAACCCAAACATCGCGGCAACAGAGCCTATTACATGAAGTGAGGGGCAAACATTTGTATTGGTATCGAAACTATAGAATAATTCAATAAAGCGTGTAAGTAGATTATTGCGTACAAATGCTTCTGGCCGCAAATTTTGGCAGGTTGGAAAGAACAGGTAAATCAAAACCGTGATCGTATAGGTGACTATCACAAAATACATCATACGCCGAAATGCAGGTACATCGACGAAAAAAGTATAAACCAACGTACCGATTAGAAAGACAAACCAAAATAGATACGGAATCAACGCCCATTCACAAAATGGTATTATATCATCGAGTCCACAATAGACGGGATAGTAATTTCGTTGCGGTTGCAACCGCTCAAGAAACAAAAACAGCAAGCCGAAAATTGGCCAGTAAAGCAATAGCCTGACGTGAGAAAATTCAGGTGTATTAAGTTTATGGATGCGGAACTCACGGTAATTAACTTCCGGCTTTATATGATTACTTTGCATGACTGTATATCCATTCATAGATTTTATCGGCTGCCGTACATTCCGTCTGCGACCGCATTGCCGCGCGCATTTTAGAAAGAAGCACTGGGGCATTTAGCGTTTTTATTGTGGTGTCTGCGATTGCTTTTGGCGTATTGGCTGTGACGGCCATTCCATTACGCAGAAAAAAATTCAGATTATGTGTCTCGCAGCCAGCCACTGCATCGATAAGCACCATTGGTAACTCTGCCGCCATTGCCTCAGATGTACTTAGACCTCCGGGCTTTGTCAGGAATAGGTCTGAGGCTTGCATGAGCTGCGGCACATTATTGACGGTTCCCAGAACATGAACTTGAGAATACTTTTCTGTTCTTTTTTGGAGTTTTTTGCGTAAATCATCATTTGTGCCGCATACAACACTAAGTTCTTGTTCTGTTGTGAGGTAAGGGCAGAGATACGATATAATCTCCTCCATTGGACCGCAGCCCATGCTACCGCACATCATTAAAATATGCTGATGAGCAGGAGAGATTCCGGCGTTGGCTTTTCCTGCTTCTTGTGACACACGCTGGTAGAATTGCTGCCGCACAGGGATTCCACTGGCGATCAGCTTTTGAGGTTGAAGTCCACATTGTTCAAACTCACCTAACAGCGAAGTGGACGGAATGAAATACCAGTCCAGCGCAGAATCCGCTGTGCAGGGAGCGCAGGTATAGTCTGTAGAAATGTGGCTCGTTACAAGCTGTAAGCATGGGTGCTGTCGGCGCATTTCTGTCAACGCCAAGGCTGGGAATACATGAGTACAGATAATATTATCGTAGCCTGCAGAGCGGATGTATTGATACATCCGCTCTGCGCCGGAGGAAAGTAGCTTATAGATCGGCGTTCCCTCACAAAAAATATCTTCGTGAGATTCCGCACGCTGATACCCAGCATCAAAAAGCCTTGGAGCATGGCGGTAAATTCGGGTATGCCAATTAGAAATAAACGTGGATGCTTTTTCTGAAATAAACTGCAAAGAATCTGTAATATTGCAGATTTCTCCGCGAGAGTGGTAGGCTTCCTGAACTGCTTGCGCACAGGAGTTATGCCCTGCGCCAGTGTTGCAGCTTAGAATTAGTGTTTGCATTTGAATCTCCTATTTTTTCCTTTGCTGCATAGCAAACAGCTTTTGCAGGCGTGGGCGATTATAGCGCTGGACAACAATAAACGGCAAATTACCCAGCACAATGTAGATAATCGTTATACATACCCCGCCAACACCGGACCATATTTTCAGCAGTCCAAGACCGGCGATAGACAACAGAATATGTGTCCACTCTGCCACGCAAGTTTCTTCTATCATGCGCGGCAAGTTCTCATAGTTTTCCTTTGTCAGTTTCTTTTCCGGCATGATTTTAACGAATATGCGGCTCATATCGGGGATCTTTGCCTGCCATTTCCGAACATGAAGCCGCTTCCATAGTTTTTGCTCTGCCGGGTGGCAGACCCAAGGAAAACGATCGGCGTGAAACCAATGCTTCGGGATCAAGCGCCCCACTACAAAGGAGAGAACCCCTAACGCCGCGATATATAGCAGACACATAAGAAAATGCTTCATAAAAACCTCAACATAGCGGTGCGAAAATACGAAGGACACCATCTACGACCCAGCGGCGCGAATAATGTTTCATATCATAGGGCTTTACCTCTTTACATTTTGCCTGTGTAGCGATGAAATCGTCCTTTATTGCTGCAATAATACTGGAACGATAAAAGAACGAATTGTTTTCAAAGTGGAGAAAGAGACTGCGGTAGTCCAGATTGACAGTTCCTATCGTCGCAACTTTGTCGTCTGATACAAAGCTCTTTGCATGAACGAAGCCGGGAGTATACTCATAAATCTTGATGCCGCCAGTCAGCAACACCTGATAAAAGCTCCGAGACATACGGAAAATCAGCTTCTTATCAGGGATGCCGGGCATAATGATCCGCACGTCTACACCACGTTGAGCAGCGGAAATCATTGCATCCATCAAGTCATCGCCAAGCATAAGATACGGTGTAAAAAACCATGCGTAATCCGTGCTTTGAGAAAGCAAGTCAATAAAGAGCTGATTACTGGTAGCTTCATGGTTAAGGGGCGAATCGTAGTAACTAAGCACATAACCATCAAATGTGTGCGGCGGCGCAGGATACCTTTTGGGATATGTGGGCATTGCAAGCTGTCCTGCTTCTTTTTCCAGCGAAAATGCGTTCCAAAAGGTCAAGAACATATGGGTAAAATTTTTTACTGGCTCACCAGTAATCCGAAAGCCTGTGTCCTTCCAGTGTCCATAGGGATGTTCCAAATTGATATACCGATCTGATAAGTTGATACCTCCGCTATAAGCAACTTCGTTGTCAATAATCAGCATTTTGCGATGATCGCGATAGTTTGCAGTTCCTTTTAAGGCAAGGAAAGGATTAAAAGGAATACATGGAATGCCTTTCTTTTTCAGTTCACGGACATTACTGAAATTGAACGAAGAAATACTGCCAAGATCATCGTATATCACACGTACATCAACGCCCTGCTCCATTTTTACTTCCAGTTCGTTCACGATTGCGTCCCACATATGCCCCGGCTCAATAATGAAGTATTCTACGTAAATCGAGTTTCTTGCATTTTTCAAATCGGCAAGCATATCAGGGAACATATTATCGCCCAACGGATAGTAACGAACCTGCTCAACTGCACACATCGGATATTGCGTTTTTTCTTCCAGCCACCGCACTGTTTGCCCCATGCGTTTTTCGCCGTCAAAGGGCGCTTCTTTTATTGGAAGAGGCTGCGGATTGCAACTCTTTTGAACTTGCTGCAAGCGCCTTTTTAGAGGGCGGGCCGTCCGTTTATTTCCAAAGAGCAGATATAGTAACGCTCCTACCAAAGGTAGTGACAGAATAACCAGCAGCCAAAGCAATTTATAAGCGGTTTCATCTCTCTTTATAATAATAAATACCACCAAGAAAAACGCTGCAACGGAAAGCAGTGACACAATAATCGGTGCGTAAGGGGTCAGCCATTTCATCAACAGCAAAAGCCAGAGCGATTGTAAAGCCACCGCTGGAATAATTGTTAGAATGCGTCGAATGATTTTTCCCATATGTTTACCCCCCTCTATGTTATTTCTCCTCCGAAGATGCTTCCCAATCGCAAACTATTTGTGCCATTTCCTGTGGGGTTTCTTTATAGCCTCGTAATACCCACGCATTCATAAGCCCAAACAATCCATATGTAATAAATTGGATAAAGTAGTGCGTTTTGGCATCGGCATTAGCGACAATGGATGCCGCTTCTTGTAAATAGAAGTTTAGAATCACATATTGGCGATCAGCTGAGTAGAGCAGATCACAAATAGGACGAGTGGAAAGGCAAAATTCAAAAAACAGCCTGATGCCGTCATAACTACCAGTGGCGAAGTTGGTAGCACCGTGTTCGTCGGAAAAGCGCTTCCACAGACATGTGATTTTGAAAGACAGAACTTCATCTTTACTTTTGAAATAACGGAAATAAGTGGAGCGACCTACATCTGCCTTGGCAGTCATCTCCTCAATACTGATTTTTTCAATGGGTTTTTCTTTCATTAGTTCCAGCAACGCTGTACCCATACATTCTTTCAGATAGTCTGTTGTAGCCGTTGTCCTTCGCATAAGAAACGTCTCCTTTAATTGCGTATCATTGAAACAAGGATTGTCATTTGTTCCACTTTCGCTCGGACTATTGACAACGCCTGTTTCTGTGATATTCATAGCATCTATGATACTATCGTTTCATTTATACTATCATTTGCTATTTGCCCTGTCAAGCTAAAATGCGAGTACGACGAGCAGAAAGGAAAACTATGGGTACGATTTTTTCCCGTGTAAAACTCAGCGGAAAGCATGTGGCCGCCCTCTTGGCGCTGATGCTGCTCTCCGCTGTGACAGCCATGCTGCTGCCTACTGCCCTGGCCAGTATGATTGACATCGGAGTGGCCGGAGAAAACCGAAACACCATCCTAATCATTGCGGCGGTGATGGCAACCCTGGCCATTCTGCGGCTCTGTGTTTATTATATCTGAGCTATTCACAGTAAAGTTGGACATTTGTATTCAGCGGGAGAAAATAACCTTGACAAATCTCGTCTCAGAAGGCCATGCTTTTGCAGTATGCCAGGGAGCATCACTTCCCCAACCCAACCTTTTTCGTGGATGACGGTGTAAGCGGTGTGACCTATGACCGTCCCGGCTTTCAGGCCATGCTGGCCGAAATCGAGGCGGGACGGGTGGCCGTGGCGATCGCCAAAGACCTTTCCAGACTGGGCCGCAACTCCGCGCTGACCGGGCTTTACACCAACTTCACCTTTCCGCAGAACGGTGTTCGTTTCATCGCCATCAACGACAACTACGACACCATTGACCCTAACCGTGTGGACAACGATTTTGCGGGCATCAAAAACTGGTTCAACGAGTTCTATGCCCGGGACACCAGCCGCAAGATCAGAGCCGTCCAGAAAGCCAAGGGTGAGCGAGGCGTACCCCTGACCACCAATGTGCCCTATGGCTATGTAAAAGACCTGGAGAACCCCCGCCGCTGGGTGGTTGACCCGGTAGCCGCTGATGTGGTGAAACGCATCTTCGACCTGTGTATGAAGGGCCGTGGTCCCATGCAGATCGCCAACCAACTGAAAGCGGACAAGGTGCTAACGCCCAGCGCATACAGGGCCTTGCAGGGCATCAAGACCCCAAACAAGAAACCGGAGGACCCCTGCGACTGGCACAGCAGTACCGTTGTGGCGATTCTGGAACGGCGGGAGTACACGGGCTGTACGGTGAACTTCAAGACCTATACCAACTCCATCTGGGACAAGAAGCAGCGGGACAATCCCCTTGAGAAGCAAGCCATCTTCCCCAATACACATGAGGCCATCATCGAGGAAGCCGTGTTTGAGAAGGTACAGCAGGTGCGCCAGCAGCGGCATCGCAAGACCCGTACAGGCCGAAGCAGCATCTTTTCCGGGCTGGTGTACTGTGCCGACTGCGGTGAGAAGCTGTATTACGGGGCGACGAACAATTACCGACCGGAGGGCGCGTTCTTTGACTGTTCTCTCCATTAGAAGCACAAGGACAAGTGCGGTACTCATTACATCCGGGAAACCGTACTCAGCCACATAGTCCTGAAACACATTCAGGCTGTGACGGGCTACATTCTGCGGCATGAGGCACATTTCCGTGCAGTGATGGAGGAACAACTCCGGCTGGAAAGCAGTGAGCAGATCCGCATCCGAAGGAAACGGCTGGAACGGAACGAAAACCGCATCGCTGAACTGAAACGGCTGTTCATCCGGATTTACGAGGACAACGCCTGCGGACGGCTGAGTGATGAGCGCTTCGATATGCTGAGCCTGACCTATGAAACGGAGCAGAAGCAGTTGGAGACCGAGTGCGTAACTTTGCGACAGGAAATTGAAGTACAGGAACGACAGAACGAAAACGTTGAGAAGTTCATTCAGACGGCGCACAAGTATGTGGGCATCGATAAGCTGGACGGCTACGCTCTGCGGGAACTGGTGTCCGCCATCTATGTGGACGCACCGGACAAATCCAGCGGGAAGCGTGTGCAGCACATTCACATCCAGTACGATGGGCTGGGCTTCATCCCGCTGAATGAGCTGATGAAAGAGGAAACGGCGTGACCGAAGTCACGCCGCACCCTTTGAAAACTCAAGGTTTTCACCATTTTTTTATTTTACTGTTTTACGACCACCCGGCCAATGATGTGACCATTATGAAAGAGGGGCACCCAGAAGCGGGTACCCCTCTATTTTGGTGGGTCAGGTTGGAATTGAACCAACGATGTTTCAGATGTCACGGTTTTACAGACCGCTGCGATCGCCAACTACGCGCACTGACCCATATGGCGGAGAGCGCAGAACTCGAATCTGATATCACTTCTGATACGATCCGCTTAGCGGGCGGTCCCCGGGCCTTCCGGGTTCACTCTCCAAATATGGCTGGGGTGGCTGGACTTGAACCAACAAATGCCGGTGTCAGAGACCGGTGCCTTGACCATTTGGCGACACCCCAGTATATTGGCAGGGATAGGGCGACTCGAACACCCACGGGCGGTTTTGGGGACCGCTGTTCTTCCGGTTAAACTATACCCCTGTATGATGATGGTGATGCCTGCGGGATTTGAACCCAGCATTACAAGCTTGAGAGGCTTGCGTCCTAACCAATTAGACGAAGGCACCAGATGGAGATACGGGTCGGATTCGAACCGACGATTAACAGCTTTGCAGGCTGTCCTCTTCAACCTCTTGAGTACCGTATCATGGCTGGGATAGTTGGATTCAAACCAACAGTGGCCGGCATCAAAGGCCGGTGCCTTAGCCGCTTAGCAATATCCCAGTATTATGGAGATCCGCGCCGGACTCGAACCGGTCATTGCAGCCGTGAAAGGGCTGTGTCCTAACCATTTAGACGAGCGGACCGTATGGCAGGGAGAAGTTCTCCCTGCATATTAAGCAACCGAGTGATCGGTAATGAGGATATCATCAATACGCACATGCAGCAGTGCAGCAAGGGCGATAAGATTATCTACAGTCGGCAGCGCAGTGCCGTTTTGCCACTTGTAAATGGCCTGCGGGGAATTGAAGCCGAATGCCATTTGTAGGTCATGCACCGTCAGCCCCGCTGCTTTGCGAAGCATCACAATATTGGTGCCTGTGCGAGCAAGGTTGATCGTTGGAATGTTCATTCTCAAATACACCTCCTATCTGAATTATTTGGCCTCATGGGCATGAAAAAGCCGCTTGTCTGCACTCAAGACAAGCGGCTTCAATAATTCAGAGAAGGAGATCCTGATAGACCGATTCTTTCAGGTCAACAGGTACTCAATCCGATCATATTCTTCTGCTTATCTTGATATGGGCGTGCTTCGCAAAAGCTATATTCCTCGCACTGGAAGATAGCCTGCCATTCGCTCATATAGAAGATAGCGGAAGAAATAGTCTTCATGGTTCTGCGTCCTTTCTGTAGAGATTTGTTCTTGGTTTCTGACTGTACTATACCACAACTCTTTCGGTTTGTCATTCAACTTGTGGTTAAATATCGCTGTTTTCTGGAGAGATGACACCATTCTCAACATAGTATCGGTAGCTGCCGTCGATATTGACCTTGCCCCAGTGCTTAATATCATCATTCTCTTCAAGCTCATCTGGATGGATACAAAAGTCGTCGATCTGGTCGCCATAATCCTCGTCGGCATATACCTGACAATAGTATCCGCCTTCATTAGGCTCACAATCTGGCGTTGCAGAAACATAAAGGCCCCTGTACTCCATGGTCATCGACTCCTTGTACAAAAAATGCGGTCCCAATATGTCAGAATGCACAAACCGTTTCAAGTGCAGTTTTCACCCATTACACCAGGCTACAGCCTCTTTGAATTGCTCCCATGTAATAGCTGTACCGTATTCATCATAGATGCTGAACTCGGGATTGTCGCGGAGCCACTGCTCTACGGAGAAAATGTCTCGAAACCCGTTCTCGACTCTCCAGGAAAAATGGCCGGCTCTTGCTGTGCCGATCACGACGGACGCACTTTCCGGTTCCTCAATCTGAAAGAGGAACTGATTTGAGATTTTATTAAGCAGTTCATCCATGGTGTCCTCCAGGTCAGAAGTGACGGGGATTTCTTTGATCCGGTTGATGCAATCCGCCTGGATTGCGATTAGCTTTTCCTGAAGAGCAGCCACTTCTTCAACGACCTGTCGTTTCATAAATTCATATTGCGTACTCATTGTGTTTCCTCCCATGAGTCATGACTGCCGTGCACTGCCTTCAAGGCATCTCTATGCGCAACCTCTTCAACAAGATAGTCAGCCTGTGCGACCGTGGATTTTTGTTGTTAAGCTTTACATCCAGAACCGTCCGGACAGACACCCGAACGCGATGGAAACCACGCCCTGGATCATCAGGAACAGCCCCGCCAGAACGGACAGCGTCACCGCCGCAGCCAAGGGGTCCATAAAGGAGAGGAATCCAGCCGCCGCCATCAGCAGGCCGAAGGCTGTCACCCAGCCCCATCCCCGCACTCCAAACCGGCGCAGATCAAAGGAGTTTACAAATTTCGTGATGCCGGAGAACAACAGCCACATACCCAGAATATAGGGCAGGGTCATCATGGTGAACATCTGGTTGCACAGCAGGAAGATGGACAGCAGCACCGTAAGGATGCCATCCACCAAAAACCATCCGGAACCGTAAATACTGCTGCCCGCCGTGGCAAAAATTATAATATCTACCACACCGGAAAATAACATGGCCATTCCTAACAGGAAGGACAGCCCGCTCAGGGCAGCGCCGGGATGGAGCATACATGCACCACCCGCCACGATCAGCAGCACACCTGCCACGATCCACAGCACGCGGGAAACGGTTTTATTCATACATCATGCCTCCTAAGGAAAAAGAGGGGGATCCAACTTTCCTCCCGTCGATCCATTCGATCTTGTTTCGTATCCCCGCCCGGAACCCGGACGGAAATACGACGCAGGACCGCCGTTAAAAGAAACCGGCCGGGCCCCGTCCTTGCGGGCCCCGGCCATTTGGTCACTCAATGGCGATAGCGGTCTGAGCAGGCACCTGCTTGACCTCGGCCTTGGGGACGAACAGCTTCAGAACGCCGTTCTCATACTTGGCCTTCACATCCTGAGGCTCCACATCCTCGCCCACATAGAAGCTGCGGCTGAGAGAACCGGCGTAACGCTCCTGGCGGATATAACGGCCCTTCTTATCCTCCTCGTCCTTGTCCAGTCCCTTGGCGGCGCTGACGGTCAGGCAGCCGTCCTGCAGCTGGATCTCTACCTCGTCCTTCTTAAAACCGGGCAGGTTCATGTCGATCTCGTAACCGTTCTCGACCTCCCGCACATCGGTGTTCATCAGGTTCTTCGCATGCTTGCCGTACAGCTCATGTTCGGCCTTCGGGAACATTGCGCTATTAAAGAAATCATCAAACAGGTTCTCACTAAAAATACTGGGTAACATAAATTGTTCCTCCATTCAATTCCCGCTCTCGGTTCCGGGAGAAGCTCCCGGTCCGGAGCTTGAGTATTTATAATTTGATTTGATCTCTTGGGGGGGATCTCTTTATCCCTCTCCCTAAGATCGTGTTCATTATAACCCCGTTTTTAGCAATGTCAATATACGAGTGCCAACGTTTACAAAATCAGCGATCTTTGTTCACACTTTCCTGCTATTTTTGAGTATTCGTTTTGTTATATTCGATTTTTCTTTGGTTTCGATTTAAATTATCGTCATTTTGTTTATAAATTAAAAACTCGCATCCCGACTTCTTTACATAGAGGGCGCCGGCCTCAGTCAAATCAACAGAGACTTCCTTGCCGGCTTCTTCCCAGGATACGGTGTAACCGGCATCCGGCGCTTCGTATAACCACCAGCCGATATTGTCATACTGGTCTTGCATAGTGTACTTCAGCAAATCGCGCAGTGCGAGCAGGTAGAGATTGTCCTTGTCGAAGGCAGGAAAACCATCGCACATTTTACTGAGGGCCTTATCGAACTCATCAATACGAGCCTCCTGCTGGCGTATCTTCTCAATCGTGCTCAAAAACAGTGCTTTTGGCAGCACAGGCAGCACTCCTTTCTTATTCATGCGCGGATAGGATTTCTTTCAGCGTTCTCGGCTCGTAGCCCATGTAAGGCATCATGCAGCCGACATTGATGGCGCGAATGGGCTTTCCTTGTTGAACATTCAGTTTCTTGTTCTCGTTGAGCTCTTTGACGCATTTCTGGAAGAATGCCTCTTCCACAGTATTATGAGTATGGGCGTAGAGAAGAATCGATCCGCGATGCTGGCCGTTCCACATCAGGATGGGATAGTGCATCAAGCAGAGCTTGTATGTCTTTCCATCAAAGGAATCGGCAATCTCCCGGTAGTCAGTGATTTCCTCAAAGAGCCGCTGATAGCGATAGTCGGACAGGTCATCGTGGTTACCGCGAAACAAAATCTTCTTGCCCTTCAACTGGGCAACCAGCGCGAGTAGTGCATTGTTCTTACCCCGCATGGCCATATCGCCCAGGATATAGACGGTATCACCGTTGTTGATCTTGGCGTTCCAGCGCTCGAGGATGTACTGGTTCATCTCTTCTACCGTAGCGAACGGGCGTCCGTCGTAGTTTCTGCCTTCATCTGTCTGGTTGCGGTTGAATAGGTGCAAATCTCCAATGTAATAATTCATCCGATCCCTCCTCAGGTGATACGGTAGATCACACGAATCTGAGAGGCAGCCCGATCGCCGTAGGACTGATCCGTCCGGTAAGGGAGCGCATCATTGAAGCACTCAACCTGATACTTCAGGCGCTCCACCATGGCCCGGATGTTCTCTGTGTTTGCAAAGGTATCGTTCCAGCGATAGAGCACATACTCGCTTCGGGCCGCCTGAGGCAATTCGAGCAACTCGTGAGCGGTCAGGTATTCGTAGATTTCGTCAATCTTTTGCTCTTCATAAGCTGCGATCTGGTTGCGGGTGACATAGTATTCCATCTGGTACGGGCCGTTAAGCAGCCGTTCAAAATCATCGAGATTCCCGGCAACATAGAAGCGCTCCAGTCGAAGACTATCCTCTCGGCCTTCAAAAGTGCTTGCAAGCAAAAGCTGCTGCGTGCTCTCAGCCAAGTCATCAAAGCTAATGGCCCATGCTCCGTTCACCCGATCCTCCAGCAGTCCAATAAAACTGCGTGAAATGGTGGCGAGATATTGATGCCGCAATTTGCCGTCAATATCCTTGGTATGGAAGTCGATGTTGTACCACTTACCCTCGTACTTGGCCTCGACCATGAAATCATAATAGGTGCTCATGAGATATCATCTCCATTCTTTTGGTTTGGTGCATCGTCCAGAAGTCCCAGCGCTTCTGCAATCTCCGTCTGACGATGCATGCGGCGAATCATGTCCTTTTCTGCCGCAACGGAGGCTTCGTGAGGGATCATAGTGTAGTCATTATGCATGATCCGAATCTTGCCCACTTCTTTCTCGGTGTGGTAGTGGGCGAAATACCAGCGCTCATAATCGAGCTTCGCCTCGATCTGCTCCAGCCATACTTCGGTAGACTTGTCCACGGTACTCTGATCGATCATGGGCAGAAAGACTTCGGTCGGCTCATACTTCAGCGGGCCGGTATGAGACAACACAATATCAATCTTCCAGTTGCGCTCGGCGAGGACGCGCTCCACCTTGGCTTTGATTTCTTCGGAAGGCTGTTCATCTGGGAACCAGCTCCAACCACGGGCCAGACGATAGTATTTATCCACGCTGTAACCCTGTTTTTTGAAGTTGTCATTGAACTGCTGGTTTAATAGCAACAAAAACAGAACGAGAGGGTCAAAGCCTCTCGTTCCAATATGCGGGACTATTTTCCAAGCACGATCGTTGCTTCCCCGTTGGGAGAGATATCAACATGCATGGTTTTAATGTACTTGTCATAAAATTGGTTCTTCTCTGCGGTCGTCATGTCAGCTCTGGTCGCTCTACAGGCCTCATCCAGAATATCTCGAACATTAAGGTGAAATGCCTGGTCGAGTTTCTGGCGAACCTCGCGAAGTACTGCCGCAACCTTGATATCATTACTGTTACCAGTACAAAAATCGTCGATATAGCAATAAGAAATGCCGGCATTGATCAACGCATTTTTGATGGTCGGACTGCATTTCTCGCTTTCTACCATCACGAAGAACCGAACCTCAGGCATTGCCGAAATCAGACCCCAATAGTCGGAGTCGCTGGATACAAGAATGAACGAGTCCACATTGTTCTGATAATACTCACGGCAGGTCCCGGTGGTCAAACGAATGTCAACAAGTGACTTGTTTTCTTTGATGCGTTCGATCAGGACATGCTCAATTGGAATTTGGGTGAAGCGCTCCAAAATCTTCCACGCCGATGTGGTATGAATATCATCATAGAGGATGATTTTACAAATCTTATTGAGTAGTGCTTCCTGATTAAGATTGTTCAAGGTTGCGTACAGTTTGTAGGGATCGGAGTTTTCACAATCCACCACAACGACGACGCGCTCACTCTTGTCCAGGAACTTGTATATACCAGCCTTTGTGAGGTTACCGGCATCAGACACTTTGCTCAAGTCTGTGAAATAATCCTCATTGGCTTCATATAGAAGCGAAACAAACTTCTTGTCATTGTAGAGGATGTTGCCAGAGTCCATGTAGGACCAATTGATATAGACTTGGTACGGGTACTTATTTTTGTTGGCGTAATAATCTGACGCTGCTGCCTTGATGCCCTTCTTGTTGAGGCCATCCGGCATGAGGAAGAGCTTCCGGACATATTCCCACTTCAGCCATAATGGAAACAGCGACTTGCAGTTGTTAATGCGGTTGCTGATATGCTTATTGATATCTACAATATACTCGGCAGGCAAAGCTCTGGATCTAACAATCGTAATACCATCCTGCAAGAGTTCGTTCAGGCTATCCTGCGGAACATACTCTGGAAGCGAGTGGAGATTGCACATATCGAAACGCATACGGTTATTGATGGCTTTAAAATTGAGTTCCAAAGCCGTTCGAATCATGCAGAGGTTGCGCACGATGCGGGCATTCTTGTCTGCGTGTAATTTCTCATACCATTCCATCTTTGGTGGTTCATATTCGTTTTCAAAAATGCGCTTTTGGACTCCGATTAAATAAGCCACCTTTGAAACAACAGTATAAGTACTGCTCTCATAGTCGGTATATGCTTTTCTCGGGTTCCGAGTCGCTGCATCATCGCATGCTTGGTTATTCATAAAAGCCCCCTATTCCACGGGTCACGGTACCGCTAAATACTGCAAAAGCTGATGTTTCTTGCATTTAGAATACCATATTCAAGGGCTTCTGTCCATTGGTGCCGATAATTAACTGACCGTGATACTGGTCTGTCCTTCGTTCTCCCACTCAAAGAGCTCGGGCAGGGCTCGTGGCGCATAATCGCGAGAGCGAGTGCCCGCAATGCGAGCTGATGGATCGTTCTCCACAAACCGCTCAGGGCGCTGCTCTAAGATGAAATCGATCCAAGCGATTGCATTCTTGCACTTGCGCCGGCGCACACGGGCATCGTGCAGAAGTTTATAGAGTTGGTATCCATGTGAGGCATCCAGGTTATAGAACTCCGCTGCGTGCTCGATGTCTTCAATCTCCAGCTCCGCCTTCCGCTGGCCGGTCACCAGTGTTTCTCTCTGGCATTGGATGGTGTGAATGAAATCGCTGAAATTCTTCAGCCGTGTCAGGTAGAATTCAGGTGTCAGTAGCTCCAGTTGCAGATCAGGATTTTCGGGATTGGGGTTTGAGATGAAGATGACCTTATACTTCAGGTTTTTCATCGCCTTTGGCAGCAAAGAGCAGTATTTCTCTGCCGTCTTCTTATTGTTGAATGTATGCGCACGATCGATATAACCCCATAAAATGCGGTCTATGGCTTTGATCGCCATATTGAGGTAACTGTGATAAGTCACCATCGACATTTGGAAACCTATTCGCTCGAGCTCTGCAAGGATTGCTTCACGGTTGGCCAGCTTCCTCTCCGAGAAGTAGGTGAGATAGAGGATCTGGTACATCAACTCCCCATGATCCGGATCCAGCCTTACCGTATTCAGCGCGTTTTTGATGATCTGGAGCATATTCTTGCTCCGTATGACCGTGCGTGCGTATCCTTCAAGCTTTGAGCCGGATAAATCAACCCCAGCAAGCTCTGCATTGACCTCCAGTGTGGAAAGCCGGGTGCCATGTTCCATCTCCATCCTGACATTCATGTCAGACTCCGAGATCTGGATCGCATAGGCCACCTTGCGGTATTGCTTGAGCAAGTACCTGGTGTTGTGATACTTTTCCACCGGCTTGCGTTTCATCGGCTTGTCCTCCAGATGATCTACGCCAACCTGAAGGCCAGTCTCAATCTCAGTCTTCAACGCTTCCTTCTCAAGCGCAAAGACGGGTGTGCTGTCAGAGGTCATGATTTCATCTCCTTTCCGAGTGTGGATTCTTTGGGCGGGTCACGACTACTCTTCTCCTGTTCAGACATCTCCCAGTCTAAAGAACTGTAGAAGACTAATGGAATCTGCCGAGCAAAAAAAGAGGAGCGAACCACCAGAAACACCTGTATTTTCAAGGACTTTCTGGCTTTACCTATTGTTTTCTCTGGCGGGACGCGAGACTCGACGCTGATATCGAGTTTGCTGTCGTCTGCTTCCACCACATCAATCGCCTTAGCAATACCAATGATCTCGCCAATCCTGCTTAGTTCGAGTTCCTCACAGCCTTCACCGTAGATCATCTCACGATAGCGGCACATTGAAATGACAGAGCCGCGTGAGCTGGAAAAACTCACACGGCTGATAATTCCATATTCGCCGGCCTTCAACATGAAGCGTCCGACTCGGGACTTTGACCAGCCCCAACGACGAGCAAGGTAAGTATATGAGAGCAGCGGCATACCTCGCATATTGGAGTAATAGACAACCGGCATATACTCAGATCCTCGCACTTTGGGGTCATTCAGGATTGTGTGGAGCCACATATCCATGATGGCGTCCAATTCACTGAATACAATTCCGACTTCCTTTCGTGCAGTCTTCAGAAGCAGTCTGCCGACAGGCAGCGGGAAGAAAAAGAATCCCGATCCTTTATAGCTGTAATAGTTATACTGTAGGTGTGTGCAGTGCTCTTTCCAATCGGCAATCGTGAAGCGGAGTATTTCCTTTTCCTCATCCAAGATCTCAAAGGTAAGGAATCCATGATTCTGGAAGTACTCCATCAGCTCAAGCGCCTGAGTCTTGGAGTGGACTCGAAGGATTCTGGGCAATGCCCCGAGCTTGCAGATCCACTGACCCGGTGCCTCCATATATCGGTCGCCATTGATCACGCGTTCATTGGATCGAAAATTAGCGTAGCTGAAGAGCGCCATGAGACTGAATAGATGGACAGTTCCTTCGTTCCGGAAATCCTTGTGATCATTGAAGTGTCGGAACCACGGCTTATAAACTCTTACCTTCGGAAAGCACACCAACTGTTGTTTTTGTGTGCAGCTCATCTCATACACCTCCTTCCTGACAGAGTTGTAAATAGAGTCGATTCCAAGTCCCCTGGTCAGGGGGACACAGGCATTTCAGCCTCGGCCCATGCTTGTGGGTGCGTCGTCCCTCGGTTTGAGACCTAGCCGGACGAGTGTACCATTGTTTTCCCGTGCTGTCGTCGCAATGGAGCTTGACCAGGCCCCTTTCACTTGCTCATAGTGGCTCGAACACGGTGATGTCTTGGAATCGTATTCGGTTTTCAAGGTACAGTGCTGTGGTAACAGGTTGAGAGTCTGCGGTCGGCAAGTCATAAAACACCTCGAATGCACCTCTCGTAATGAATGTAGAAATGGCACCCCTTTTGACCACCCTTCAAAAAAGAAAAATTTCCCCATCGACTAAAATAGGCTGATGAGGTATTATGAAAATGCATTGAAAACAAAAAAGCACGCACCCACCATTTAAGGTGAATGCGTGCAAATGATAAGTCGGGAGGAAGCTTTGATTTTGGACTAAATCAGCATACTCACTCCATAGAACCGACTGTATGTCTATTATAGGTCAATCCTCCGCCCGGAAGTCGATGGCCGGCGAGGCTACGGCGTTGGCGAAGCCGGTGATGGGCACCAGCGTGCCTGCCCCGGCGTACCGCGCCAGCCGGTGGTACAGCCCCAGCGCCGTCAGCAGCACCGACAGGAACACCAGCGTTACCGAGGTGGCGGAGGCCGCCTCCTGCTGCGTCAGCCCCAGCGCCTGCCAGCCGTTGGCGATCAGCTGTCCCAGTGTGCAGATCCCACCGCCGACGACAAAGGCCAGCGCCGTGTCCTTGCCGATGGGTGAGCTGGGCGACAGCTGCCGTACCAGCGCGTCATATTCCTTAGGTGTCACGCCATCACATCCTTTCGCCGGTAATATGTGCCGCTTCCGCCGCGGCTATACTTGTCAAAACTCATGAAAACGGCTATAATAATACGGTGATCTCAGGAAAGGAGGGCGTCAGTTATGCACGACCCTGCCCATCCCTTCGGGCGCAAGGCGGTCCAGCTGGCGGTGATCGACCCGGTGAGCTGCACTGGCTGCGGCTGGTGCGCCATGTTCTGCCCCATGAAGTGCATCGACCTGCGGCCGGACGGCTATTATGAGGTCCGTCAGGATGACTGCATCGGCTGCCGCAGCTGCAAGGTCAACTGCTTTTACGGCGCTGTGACCATACTGCCGCCTCAGGTACGCTGATATGCAGAAAGAAAAAGCCCCTCTCGGGCTCTATATCCACATCCCCTTCTGCCGCCAGAAATGCGCCTACTGCGACTTTTACTCTTTGCCCCGCAGCGAGGAGAAGATGGACGCCTATACCGCCGCCCTGCTGCGCCATATCGAGGAGGTCGCGCCCCGCACTGCTGCCCACCGGGTGGACACGGTGTACTTCGGCGGCGGTACCCCCAGCTATCTGGGACCGGACCGCCTGACAAAGCTGCTGCGGACCCTCCGCAAGCGCTGCCCTGTGGCCCGCGATGCCGAGATCACGTTGGAGGCCAACCCGGACTCCGCCTGTGACGTCAAGGCCCTGCGTGCGCTGCGTCGGGCGGGCTTCAACAGGATATCTCTGGGCGTTCAGTCGGCGGATGACGGCCTGCTTCGCGCCATCGGCCGCATCCATACCTTTGCCCAGGTGCAGGAGGCCGTGGCCGCCGTGCGGAAGGCCGGGTTCAAAAACCTCAGTATGGACCTGATCTATGGCCTGCCGGGCCAGACCATGCAGCAGTGGGAGGACACCCTCGCCGCCGTCATCGCCCTGGCCCCGGAGCATATCTCCTGCTACGGCCTGAAGCTGGAACCCGGCACGCCCCTGTATGACCGCCGGGACAGCGAGTGCTTCCCGGACGACGATGCCCAGGCGGATATGTATCTCTACGCCGTCACGGTTCTGGCGCAGAACGGCTATGAACAGTACGAGATATCCAACTTTGCCAAGCCGGGCTTTGCCTCCCGCCACAATTTGAAATACTGGCACATGGAGGAATATGCCGGCTTCGGGCCCGGCGCCCACTCCGACTTCGGCGGTGTGCGCTACGCCTACGTCCGGGACCTGGACAACTACATAAGCGGTCGCCTGATCCTGTCGGAGTCCGAGTCCGACGCTACGCTGACCCGGGATTATGAGTACGTCATGCTGTCTCTCCGCACGGCGGAGGGCATCGACCGCCGGTATTTCGAGACGACCTACCGCCAGCGATTCCAGCCCATGGAGGATCTGTTCGTGCAGTATGAGCGCACGGGTCTGGCCGCCCGAACGGAGAACGGCTGGCGCCTGACGCCCCGCGGCTTTCTGGTGTCCAACAGCATCATCGTGGCCCTGGAGGAGGCCCTGGCCGTCCAGAAAATACGCCGGGAGCAGGCCCTGGCCCAGCGGGATTATCGGATAATTTAACTGAAAAAGGCGGCTGTGTGCCGCCTTTTTCCGCTTTCCTCTTGACATTTTTTCAAAACCGTGCTACATTGTCAGCAATATCGAAAGTTGCGATGAAGGGGACAGGCCGTGCCTCATGTCCACGCGAAGAGAGCCGCCGTTTGGTGCAAGGCGGACGGGACAGGGACACCGAACATCACCCCGGAGCATCCGCCTGAAAGCTCGCCGAGTAAGCGCGGACGGCAAGGGAGCCGTTACCTTCTCCCCGCCCCATTCCGTGGGGGATGAGTGGCCGCCCCGGCGGCAACGAGAGTGGTACCGCAGAGGACGTTTTTCCGCGCCTTTGTCTCTTGAACGAGACAAAGGCGCTTTTTATTTTGTTTTCAAAACTATTCAGATAAAGGAGAAGCAACATGGAGTACAAGAAGACACTGAATATGCCCAAAAGCGGCTTTCCCATGCGCGCCGGCCTGCCCGCCCGCGAGCCGGAGATGCTGAAGCACTGGGAAGAGCTGGACCTTTACAATGAGCTGCTGAAGAAGAACGAGGGCAAGCCCCTGTTCTCCCTCCACGACGGCCCTCCGTTCTCTAACGGCGCGCTGCACATGGGCCACGCTCTGAACAAGTCCCTGAAGGACTTTATCACCCGCATGTACGCGATGCGCGGCTACTATACCCCCTATATCCCCGGCTGGGACAACCACGGTATGCCCATCGAGTCCGCCATCATCAAGCAGAACAAGCTGAACCACAAGGCCATGAGCGTCTCTGAGTTCCGCAGTGCCTGCCATGAGTTTGCCGACCACTACATCGATGTCCAGCGCGACGGCTTCAAGCGCATGGGCGTGGTGGGCGACTGGGAGCACCCCTACAAGACCATGGATCCCGGCTTCGAGGCCCAGGAGGTCCGCGTGTTCGGCAGAATGTACCAGAACGGTCACATCTACAAGGGCCTGAAGCCCGTGTATTGGTGCCCCCACGACGAGACGGCGTTGGCCGAGGCGGAGATCGAGTATAAGGACGACCCCTGCACCACCGTCTATGTGAAGTTCCCCATGCACGACGATCAGGGCAAGCTGGGCCATCTGGACCACAGCAAGCTGTACTTCGTGATCTGGACCACCACCGTCTGGACCTGTCTCTTATACACATC
>ENA-OYZV01000140-OYZV01000140.1-human-gut-metagenome-genome-assembly--contig:-NODE-140-length-25619-cov-17.553122_pt1 | contig 25619 bp, 17 predicted proteins | sample MGYA00244203_ERZ653490 | MGnify/ENA primary metagenome ERZ653490 (study PRJEB26926, sample SAMN06165086) | human gut metagenome | biome: ENVO:00009003; feature: ENVO:2100002; material: ENVO:00002003...
CCTTGTGGGGTCAAGGGGCAACGCCCCTTGCGGAGTCCAGAGGCAGAGCCTCTGGCGCCTCCCCCTCTTACGCCTTGTGCACCCGCACGCCCAGCTTGCAGTCCTGACCGTTGATCGACCAGTCGCGGACGATGAACGTGTCGTCCATCGGGGCGCGCTCGACGACTTCCGCCAGCGTGCCGCGCTTGAGCATATCGACGCCGCTCTCGATGGCGCTCGCCAGCACGTCGCCGCACTCATAGCGCACATCCACGCGGTCGGTCACGTCGAAATCGGACTCCTTGCGCATCGTCTGCACCTTGCTGACGACCTCGCGGACATAGCCCTCCGCAATCAGCTCCGGCGTCAGGTTCGTGTCCAGCACAACCGTCACGCCCTTATCTTCCTGCGCGACGAAGCCCGATTTCTGCATCGGCGAAGTCAGCACATCATCCTTGCCCAGCGTGACCAAAGTGCCGTCAATGTCAAACGACACGGTTTCGCCGCGCTCGAACGCATCGACGACATCGTTGCCATCCATCGTCTGCAGGTGCTGGCCAATCTTGCCCAGCAGCTTGCCGTACTTCGGGCCAAGCGTGCGCATCTGGGGTTTCAGCTGATACGTCGTGAACTCGCGCGCGGACTCGGTGAACACAACTTCCTTCACATTCAGTTCATCCTCGCACAGCGCCTGATAGCTTTCGGAGAAGGACGCGCCCTTGACGTAGAGCTTCGCGGCGGTTTGACGGGTCTTGATGTTCGCCAGATTGCGGCACGCGCGGCCCAGCTGCACCACTTCCACCAGCGCATCCATCTGCGCTTCCATATCCGCGTCGATGGCGCTTTCATCCGCCGTCGGGAAGTCGCACAGATGCACGGATTCCGGCGCGCCCGGCACGTTGTTGACCACCAGATTCTGATAGATTTCCTCGCTCAGGAACGGAATGAACGGCGCGCAGACCTTACTCAGCGTCACCAGCACATGGTACAGCGTGGTGAACGCGGCGTCCTTGTCCTTCACATCGCCCTTGCCCCAGAAGCGTTCGCGGCCGCGGCGGACGTACCAGTTGCTCAGCTCGTCCACGAAGTCCTGAATCGCCAGGGCGGGCTCGGTCACGCGGTAGTTCCACAGGTCGTCATCGACGCGCTTGATGAGCGTGTTCAGCTTGGAGAGAATCCACTTGTCCATCAGGCTGAGCTGCTCGTTTTTCAGGTCATGCGCGGTCGGGTCGAAGTTGTCGATATCCGCATACATGGCGAAGAAGGCGTACACGTTCTGCAGGGTGGCAAGGAACTTGTTCTGCCCCTCGCGAACCGCCTTTTCGGAGTAGCGGCTGGGCAGCCACGGCGCGGAGGTGGTGTAGAAATACCAGCGGAGCGCGTCAGCGCCGAACTTGTTCAGCTCATCAAACGGGCTGACGACGTTGCCCAGATGCTTGGACATCTTGCGCCCCTGCTCGTCCTGCACATGGCCCAGCACGATGCAGTTTTCAAACGGCGCACGGTCAAACAGCAGCGTCGAAATTGCTTCGAGGGTGTAGAACCAGCCGCGCGTCTGGTCGATGGCTTCGGAGATGAAATTTGCCGGGAAGTTCTGCTGGAACTCCTCCTGATGCTCAAAGGGATAGTGCCACTGCGCAAAGGGCATCGAGCCAGAATCGTACCAGCAGTCGATAACCGCCTTGTCGCGCACCATTTCGCCGCCGCACTTTTCGCAGCGGAGCTTTACGGCGTCGATGAACGGACGGTGGAGTTCGAGGTCTGCGCCGGGATCTTCAATCGCCATTTCGCGCAGTTCCGCGCGGGAGCCGACGACGTGCATATTGCCGCAGGAGCACTTCCACACCGGCAGGGGCGTGCCCCAGTAGCGCTCGCGGGACAGACCCCAGTCGTGGACGTTCTCCAGCCAAGTGCCCATGCGCCCTTCCTTGATGTTTTCCGGCATCCAGTTGATGGTGCGGTTGTTGCGCACAAGGTTGTCCTTCAGCGCCGTCATGCGGATGAACCACGTCGGGCGGGCATAGTACAGCAGGGGCGTATCGCAGCGCCAGCAGAAGGGATAATCATGCGTGAACTGCGGCGCGCTGAACAGCAGCCCGCGCTCCTGCAAATCCGCCAGCACCAGCGGGTCGGCCTTCTTGACGAACACGCCCGGCCACTTCGTTTCCGCCGTCATGCAGCCCTGCGGATCAACAAAGTTGACGAACGGCACGTCGTTTTCGCGGCAGACACGGTTGTCGTCCTCGCCGAACGCCGGGGCAATGTGGACGATGCCCGTGCCGTCGGTCATGGTGACGTAGTTGTCGCAGATGACGAACCACGCCTTCTTTTCCAGCTTGCCGACGGCGAAGTCGAACAGCGGCACATACTCCATGCCCTTGAGCGCCGTGCCGGGCATTTCCGCCAGCACCTCAAACTTCTGCTCCGGGAACACCGTCTCCATCAGCGCCTTCGCCATGATGTACACGCGGCCGTCCTCCGCCTTAAAGCGGCAGTAGGTGTCGGTCGGGTTCACGCACAGCGCCATGTTCGACGGCAGCGTCCACGGGGTGGTCGTCCACGCCAGCAGGTAGGTGTTTTCCTCGCCCTTGACCGGGAAGCGCACATAGGCGGACGTTTCCTTGACCGTCTTGTAGCCCTGCGCGACCTCGTGGGAGGACAGCGCCGTGCCGCAGCGCGGGCAGTACGGGACAATCTTGTGTCCCTGATACAGCAGCCCCTTCTTCCAGATTTCCTTCAGGCTCCACCATTCAGACTCGATGTAGTCATTCTCATAGGTGATATACGGATGCTCCATGTCCACCCAGTAGCCGACCTGATCGCTCATGACCTCCCAGTCATGCAGGTACTTCCAGACGGACTTCTTGCATTCCTTGATGAACGGCTCGATGCCGTACTGTTCAATCTGCGGCTTGCCGTCCAGCCCCAGCGTCTTTTCGACTTCCAGCTCAACGGGCAGGCCGTGGGTATCCCAGCCTGCCTTGCGCAGGACGCTGTACCCCTTCATCGTCCAGTAGCGCGGAATCAGGTCTTTGATGACGCGCGTTTCGATATGGCCGATATGCGGGCGACCGTTGGCGGTCGGCGGGCCGTCGAAGAACGTCAGCCGCTTTGCGCCGTCGCGGAAATGGAACGAACGGCGAACGATGTCCTTGTCTTTCCACAGCTGGGCGATTTCTTTCTCGCGCGCCGGGAAGTTCAAATCCTTGGCAACCTTGTTGTACATACCATGCACCTCATTCTTGTTGTCTCTGCTGCGGCGCAAACAAAAAAGTCCGCCCCAGCATGAAAATGCACTGGGACGGACGAAAATGCTTTTTGCGATTCATCCGCGGTACCACCCAACTTGACAGGCACGATGCCTATCCGCTCTGTGCAGGCGCACGCACCTGCTTTCTCGATAACGGGAGAACCCGTCTTTCCCTACCCGCTCCGCCGGACTTGCGTCCATTCCGCCCGCATCGCTTCGGAAAAGCGCGCTCCGGGGTGATTTGTCATCAGGCAGTCTTGACCGGGCTCACACCCTCCCCGGCTCGCTTTCCAAGGCTTGTCCTGCGCCGTCCCCATCCTTGCGCATTCCCATTCATTATAGCCGCATTTTCCCCTTTTTGCAAGGGGGATTTGCAAATTTTCCAAGAGGCATTGCCCCTTGACCCTTCCGCGCGATTGAGTTGAGCTTTCTTCCATAATATATGCGCGTGTTGCGCGGGGATTTCGCGCCTGCGGGCGCAGCCCCCTGCAGCAACCAAAATCCATCCGCAAAGAAACGAAAAACCCCCGCGGCACACACCGCAGGGGGACACATTTCACTTGCTGGAAGCTGCCGCCTTCTCTGGATACAACCGCTTCTGCAGCTTGCGGATGCAGGTAAAATAGCACGGGAACAGGAACAAATCCGCCAGTATCCACGCAACAGGGTTCGCAAAGCACGCGGCATCGTACCCCAGCGACGGGACGAGCAGCATCGCCACCACCGCACGGCCAACAAGCTCCATCAGGCCTGCAATCATCGCAATCATGGTGTAGCCCAAGCCTTGAATGGAGAAACGCACAATGTTCACAAACAAAAGCGGAATATACAGCACACTGTTGATAATCAGGAACTGCTGCGCCATGTCGATGACCAGCTGGCGGTCGGCGCTGTCCTGACTGATGAACAAGCCCACCAGCGGCTTGCCGAAGAAGTAAATCGCCACAAACGCGAGGACGCAGTAGACACAGCCGATGATGGAGGATGCTTTCAAGCCCTGATTGATGCGGTCGAGTCTCTTCGCGCCGACGTTCTGCCCGGCGAAAGTTGCCATCGTCGAGGCGAGCGCATCAAACACGCAGCAGAAGAACATGCTCAGCTTGCCGCCCGCCGTGACCGCCGCAACCGCAATCGTGCCGATGCCATTAACGGCATATGTCACCGTCAGAGAGCCAATCGCCGTGATGGAATACTGCAGACCGAACGGGATGCCCATTGCCAGCAGGCGGCGGACAAACGGCGCACGGATGCGCTTGTCCTCCGGCTGCATTTTGAGGATGGTGAATCGCTTGCGGATGACCAGCAAACACCAGAGGCCGCTGATAAGCTGGCTGATGACGGTCGCCCATGCCGCACCCTCCACGCCCATGTGGAACGCAAGGATGAACGTGTAGTCCAGCACGATGTTGAGCAGCGCGGCAATCGTGATGGCGATAACAGGCGTTTTGCTGTCGCCCAGCGAGCGCATCACGCCGCCGCACATGTTGTACAGCACCGTAACCGGAATCGCGAAGAAAACCGGCTGGATATAGGCGACCGACAGCGGCAGAATATCCTCCGGCGTGTTCAGCATCCGCAGGAGCTGCGGCGCGAAGAAGCCGGTCAGCAGCCCCATCAGCACAGAAATCACCGCGCACAGGTACACGGAGTGCATCACATAGCGGCGCATTTCCGTCTCGTCCTTCGCGCCGAACGCCTGCGCAATCGGAATCGCGAAGCCGGAGCAGATGCCCATGCAGAAGCCGTTGATGAGGAAGTTCAGCGATCCGGTATCGCCCACCGCCGCCAGCGCCTCCGTGCCCAGCACGCCGCCGACAACCATGGTATCCATGAAGCTGTACAGCTGCTGGAACAGGAAGCCGCCCAGCAGCGGCAGGGAGAATGTCAGAATCAGTTTCAGAGGCGAGCCCTGCGTCATGTCACGGGTCACGTTTTTCTGCGCCATGTGGATGTCCTTTCGTTGATGCAGGATGGGGGGAAAATCACGTTTCATTGTCCCCGATTGGGAACGCCTATTTATAGCACGTTTTTCGTCGGTTTTCAAGGGGTTTTGACAGGAATTTTTACGTCTTTTTTCCCCGTGTTTTTCGGACGACAAGACGCCATTTTTCACGGCTGAAAGCGGTCGTGTAACCGCTATGGTGTAACCTATGTGACGGAATCTGAAAATTCAATCGTATGCTATTGACATGATGCGATTGATTTGCTATAATCACCCCTGCTTCCAATGAAAACATCAGCAAGGAGGTGTCCTATGGACAAGGAATTGGCAGGGTTCGGCTGGTACATCAAGCGCATTGACAACGCCCTCGCCCGCGAAGCCTGTCGGAATGTCCAATCCCACAACCTGACGATGCAGCAAAGTCATCTGCTTTTCGTGCTGTCCGACGCGGAAAATCACACACGGACGCTCAAGGAGTTAGAGAGCATTTTCGGCTGCGCGCAGTCCACGCTGGCGGGGCTGGTGACGCGGCTGGAGAAGAAAGGGCTGGTGGAAGGCTTCACCGACCCGCGCGACCGGCGCATCAAGCATGTTCGCCTGACAGAAAGCGGCGCGGAAATGCGGCAGACGTGCCACAAGGACATTCTGCAATCCGAAAAGCGAATGTCCGCCGGAATGACGGAGGAAGAAAAGCAGCTGTTCCTGCAATGTCTGCAAAAGGTCTATGAAAATCTGAAGGACGACATGGACGAAACAGAGCATTGCCACAACAATTACCATAATAATGAAGGAAAGGAATGATTTCATGCTGAAAACACTGGCTGCGCAGATTAAGCAGTACAAGAAATCAACGATTCTCACGCCGATTTTTGCCGCGCTGGAAGTCGTCATGGAAGTGCTGATTCCCATGGCGATGGCGCGCTTGGTGAAGTATGGCATTGAGGGCGGCGACACCGGCGCGATTTACCGCTATGGCTTCCTGATGATGGCGATGGCCATGCTGTCGCTGGTTTTCGGCTCCGTCTGCGCACACACAGCGTCCCACGCCTCCACCGGCTTTGCCGCGAACCTGCGCGATGGCATGTACCGCAACATCCAGCGCTTCTCGTTCGCCAACATCGACAAATACTCCACCGCCGGTCTGGTCACGCGCATGACCACCGACGTGACCAACGTTCAAAATGCCTTCCAGATGATTACGCGCATTGCGGTTCGTTCGCCGCTGACGCTGATTTTCTCGATGATCGTGGCATTCGTCATCAACCCGGAGCTGGCGGGCGTGTTCCTGATTCCGCTGGTGCTGCTGGGCGTTGTGCTGGGGCTGATTATCAAGCGCGCGACGCACCTGTTCGATCAGGTGTTCAAGAAGTACGACGACCTGAACGCCTCCGTGCAGGAGAACGTCTCCGGCATCCGCGTCGTCAAAGCGTTTGTGCGCGAGGACTTCGAGGACAAGAAGTTCGGCAAAGCGGCGACGAACGTCTACAACCTGTTCGTCAAGGCGGAACGCATCATCGCTTTCAACAGCCCCGTCATGATGCTGACCATCTACGGCTCGGTGATGGCGCTGAGCTGGCTGGGCGCGTCGCTGGTCACGGGCGGTTCGCTTGATGTGGGCGACCTGACCGCCATGTTCACCTACGTCATGAATATGCTGATGAACCTGATGATGCTGTCGATGATTTTCGTCATGCTGACCATGTCCGCAGCGTCTGCCCGGCGTATCGTGGAAGTGCTGAACGAGGAGCCGTCGCTGTCGAACCCCGAACAGCCGCTGGAAACGGTCAAGGACGGTTCTATCGACTTCAACCACGTCATGTTCAAGTACCATGCTGACGGCAATGGCGACCCCATCCTGAACGATATTGATTTGCACATCAAGTCTGGCGAGACGGTGGGGATCATCGGCGGCACGGGCTGCGGCAAATCGACGCTCGTCAGCCTGATTTCCCGCCTATACGACGCAACCGAAGGCTCGGTGGAAGTCGGCGGCGTGGACGTGCGCAAGTACGACATGGAAGCCCTGCGCAATCAGGTTGCTGTGGTGCTGCAGAAGAACGTGCTGTTCTCCGGCTCGATTCTGGAAAACCTGCGCTGGGGCAATGAAAACGCCACGCTGGAGGAATGCAAAGAGGTCTGCGCACAGGCTTGCGCGGACGAGTTCATCGACCGGATGCCCGACGGCTACGATACGCACATCGAGCAGGGCGGCACGAACGTCTCCGGCGGACAGAAGCAGCGCCTGTGCATCGCCCGCGCATTGCTCAAAAAGCCGCGTGTGCTGATTCTGGACGACTCCACCTCCGCCGTTGACACCGCGACGGACGCCAAAATCCGCCGCGCGTTTGCCCAGCGCATCCCCGGCACGACGAAAATCATCATTGCGCAGCGCATTTCCTCCGTGCAGGACGCTGACCGCATTATCGTGATGGACAACGGCCGCGTGGAAGCATTCGACACGCATGAAAACCTGCTGAAGAAGTCCGACCTGTACCGCGAGATTTATGAGACGCAGACGTCCGGCGGCGGCGACTTCGACAGCCCCGATCAGATGAAGGGTGGTGACGCGCAATGATGGGAGGTTCTCGCCGCAGAGGCGCTCCGATGCCCCGCATGTCCATCAAGGGGCAGGGACACATCCTCAAGCGCCTGATGAAAATCGTTTTTGAAAACTATCTGTGGCAGTTCATTGCCGTCATCGTCTGCATTGTGGTGACGGCGTATGCCACCATTCAGTCCAGCACGTTCACGCGGGATTTGGTGGATGTGTACATCGCCGGCATTCAAAAAGGCACCAAGACGATGGGCGATTTGGCGAATGCCATGATTCCGCTGGGCTGCGTCCTCGCGCTGGGCGTTGCCGCCAGCTACATCCGCCAGCGCCTGATGGTCAGCGTCGGCCAGGGCACGATGCTCAAAATCCGCACGGACTTGTTCACGCACATGGAGTCCCTGCCGATCCGCTACTTTGACACGCACTCGCACGGCGACATCATGTCCATCTACACCAACGACGTGGACACCCTGCGCCAGCTCATCAGCCAGAGCATCCCGGAGATCATCAACAGCGCGATTTCCGTCGTCATGGTGTTCTTCGCCATGCTGAACAATTCGTGGATTATGACGATTCTCTCGCTCATCCTGCTGACGTTCCAAATGCTGGCGTCCGCCAAACTCGCGAAACTGTCCGGCAAGCACTTTGTCGCGCAGCAGGCGAATTTGGGCCGCGTCAACGGCTTCATTGAGGAAATGATGACCGGGCAGAAAGTCGTCAAGGTGTTCTGCCACGAGGAAAAGGCGATTGAGCAGTTTGGCGACCTGAACGAGCAGCTGCGCACATCAGCCCACGAGGCGAACCGCTGGGCGAACACCCTTGGCCCTATCAACAACAACTTGGGACACATCTCCTACGTTATCTGCGCGATGGTGGGTTCGGCGCTGTCCATCGCAACGGGCGGCGCGCTGATGTCCACGGGGCGTCTGGTGGCGTTCCTGACGCTGAACCGCAGCTTCTCCCAGCCGATTTCACAGATTACCCAGCAGCTCAACTCCATCATCATGGCGCTGGCGGGCGCAGAGCGCGTGTTCAACCTGCTGGATGAAGCGCCGGAAGCCGACAATGGCTATGTGGAGCTGGTGAACGCGAAGGAAGCGCCCGACGGCACGATTACCGAGACGACCGAGCGCACCGGGCTGTGGGCATGGAAGCATCCGCACACGGCGGACGGCAGCGTCAGCTATCGCAAGCTGTCCGGCGGCGTGACGTTTGACCACGTTGATTTCGGCTACACGCCCGAAAAGACGGTGTTGCACGACATCACCATGTACGCCATGCCGGGACAGAAGATTGCCTTCGTCGGCGGCACGGGCGCGGGCAAAACCACCATCACGAACCTGATTAACCGCTTCTACGACATTCAGGACGGCAAAATCCGCTACGACGACATCAACATCAACAAGATTCGCAAGTCGGATTTGCGCCGCAGCCTCGGCATGGTGCTGCAGGACACGCACCTGTTCACCGGCACAGTGCTGGACAACATCCGCTACGGGCGTTTGGACGCGACGGACGCGGCGTGCATGGAAGCCGCGAAGCTCGCCAACGCGGACGAGTTCATCCGCAAGCTGCCCGACGGCTACAATACGATGCTGACGGGCGACGGCGCGAACCTCTCGCAGGGGCAGCGGCAATTGCTGTCGATCGCCCGCGCCGCGGTTGCCGACCCGCCCGCGCTGATTCTGGACGAAGCGACCTCCTCCATCGACACGCGCACCGAAACGCTGGTGCAGCGCGGCATGGATGCCCTGATGAAGGGGCGCACGACGTTCGTCATCGCGCACCGCCTGTCCACGGTCAAGAACAGCGACTGCATCATGGTCTTGGAGCAGGGCCGCATCATCGAGCGCGGCACGCATGACCAGCTGATTGCGCAGAAGGGCCGGTACTACACGCTGTACACCGGGAATGCGATTGGGGAATAATTGAGGATATAGAAAGCGCGCCTGCTTCCGAATGAAAGGGAGCAGGCGCGTGATTTATATAGGGATGTTATTCAACGCCGCCGTAGAGGTACGCTCTCGCCGTCTCGTCGCCCGTGTGGCAGAGGTACAGCCCGTCGTGCGTCTGGATGAGGTAGAAGCCGCGCCAGTAGAAGCCGCACATGGTGTCCTCGGCGAAGAAAGGCAGCTTGTCAATGCCGCGCGGTTCGCTGAACTGGCTGTTTTCCTCGTCGTACTCCATGACCCACACCGTATTGTCATGCACGAAGTACATCGCCGTGTTGTCCTTGTTGGGGGCATAGGCATAGTAGGCATCGTGCGTCACATAATCGCCCAGCGTGACGTCATAATCCTGAATCGGCTGAAGGGTCAGCGTGTTGACCCAATTATGCACGGCCTTCGTCGCTTCGCCAGATGACAAGTCCACCGTCGTCAGCACCTTGCCGTCGTACAGCGTGCGCTCATACTTCGAGCTTGTGCCGCTCCATTGGAAAATGCCGGGCATGTCCGTCAGAAGGTGGCTGTTTTCGTCGTCCTCCAGCGCAAATTCCAGCATTTCGCCCTTGCCCGTATCCAAATCAAACCAGACAATCTGGTATTCGTCCGTCTTGTCCTTCGCGATGACGTACAGCCCGTATTGCGCGTCGTACACCGCCTGTTCGACCGTCACGTCGTACAAATCCTTCGCAATCGGGAACTTCTTCCACCTCATCTGCGGCACGGTGCTGTAATCGAGTTCCGTGACCATCTGCATCCGCACCATCGTGTCATCCGTCGGGGGAACAAAACTGTACAGCCGCCCTTCATTCGCGCTGAACAGCACCAGCTCCGCGCCGCCGTTCAGAAGCATCACCTGCCCGTAATAGCCGCTCTGTTTCAGCGCTTCCGACCAGATGATGTCTTCCAGATTGCAGACGACTTCCGGCTCATATTCGGGGTCATCGACGCGCAGCAGCTGACTGCCGCTGATGAAGAAGAGTTCGTCTTCAAACGGCAGCGCGCTGGTCACGTCCGTGCGGTAGCGGCTGCCGATGCCGTGCGTCCAGTCCATGGCATGGTCGGCAGATTCGGCGAACACGGGCATCACGCCCAGCGTCAGCACCAGCAGGAGGGACAGGAATGCCATTCGGAGGTTGTGTTTCATGGGGATGCTCCTTTCGTGGGTCGGTTATTAGTCAAAATAGTAGTACTGTTCGGGGTGTTCAAAGATTGACATGTCGCAGACGAACGTGCCGTCATCGTATGTCTTGAAGTAATATGCGCCTTTCCAGAAGAAACCGTATTCCGCATAGGTTGCCTTCATCGGAATGCGGTCGAATCCGCGTGCTGTCGTTGTGCCATCCGTAAACCACGCAATGTCATCATGAAGGAAGAAGAAGCGGCGGTTTTCAGCATCCCATGCAAAAGCTGTGCATCTGGAATTGTAAGTATAAAATCCCCACTTCAAATCATATCTAAGCTGGTTTTCCAGTCCCAAATCCTTAATTTCCAAAAGTGTTTCTTCTGCTTTGCGCTGTTCAAGATTATATGATGCCAACTTTCGCTTATCAGCCACATAGCTGCGACCTTCATCATCTTCGTCCCATTCTTCATAGTTATAGTAAACCAGCAGCGTCGAAGCCCATTCCGGATTTTGCTGCCACGAAACAACTTCCCAAATATCAGCATCGTTATATGCTAAGATTTCACCACGTCCTGTTTCTAAAGAGAAGCAAATAAGGCTGTTAATCAATTTGTCTTTTCTATTTGTCCAGTCCGAACCCCTCATGTAAATATTATCGCCGATTTTTACGATTTTCCCGTCGATATTGCTTTTATAGAATGTGCAGCAGTCATCCTCCAGCAGGACCCAGCCTAATTCCGGCAAAGTGGAATAATCCAGTGTAGCATACAGCATCGGCTTCACTTCGCCGTCCTCAAAGTCCAGCCGATAAATCCGCTGCATAAACGTCACAAAGATATACAGCGAATCCCCATCTGTAAAGAGCCGATAGTCATCATAAGAAGCATACAGCATATCTTCTTTTACGTTTTCCGGAAGCAAGTTTTTCAATTCATAGACTGTTTCCGGCGTGTCGTCCGGCTCGTGGCACTTCAAAAGCAAGTCGCCGTAAATGAAATACAGCTCATCTTGGAAAACTTGCAAATCAGTCACTTCTGTCGGCAATCCCAGTATCAGCTTCTCCTTGTACTCATCCCCCCACTTCCAAAACTCCTCCGCCGCGAGCGCGCTTCCGGCGTTCAGCAGCGTCAGCAGAATCAGCAGCAGGGCGGTCAGCCGTTTCCATCGAGTCGTCATCGTGTTTCGCTCCTTCCGTGTCTCGTCGGGCGCGTCCGAACCAGCTTTCGGGCGCTTTCACCTATTAAGACGCTGCAAAGGGGCAAAACGGGACATCATTCCGCAAAAATTTTTTTCACGCTCTGCGCCACCAGCACCGCTTCGTCCGCCGGCAGCCCGATGCTCGTCACGCGCAGCATCCGCTTCCCTTCCGACCAGATGATGCTCACCTCGTGCGTGTCCTCGGTCTGGCGGTCAATCAGGTAGCCCGGCACGCTGTGCAGATAAATCGTCAGCACCCGCGCATCCGCCGCGCGGACGTTCCAGCCGTCGAGGTTGTCCTGCTCCTCAAAGCGCAGGGAGCGCGTCTCGTCGGCATAATAGGCTTCGCTGTGCACCTGGTCGCCGCGCGTCGTTTCGCAGCGCACCAGCGGCAGATCATCCGGCAGGAACGTCGGGAAGAACAGCCCCTCCCAGCCGTCCGGCACGTCCATGCGCGGCACGTTCGCGGTCCGCTCCTCCTTCGCGGGTTCCATGCCGACGTGCGCCATGCCCGTTTCGGGGTTGATGGACAGCACCAATTGGAGGATTTGCTCGCGGAACGCCTCAGAATTCGCCAGCGCAATCGGGAACGCAATCCCGACCGCCACAATCAGGCACGCCGCGGCGCGCACCACGCGGTCAAGCATATGCAGGACAGTCCGGCGCTTCTGCTGCTTCGCCTTGCGGTCGATTTTCGCCATTGCCCGCGCAAACGCCGCGTCCGCCAGCTTCTCTTCGTCCGCCGTCAGCGGCTGTTCGTCCTGCCAAAGTCCACTGCGGATGAGGGCATCAATCTGCTCATCCGACACCTGCTGATTCTTTTCGTTCATGCTGCTTCCTCCTCTCAAAACAGTTTCTCGCGCAGTCTGCCTCGCGCGCGGTGGAGATACTGCCGGATGCTGCCCGGCGACAAGCCCGTTTCGGCGGCGATTTCCGCGTCCGTGCGGTTTTCCAGCACTTTCAGGCGCAGCACCTGCTGCTCCTTCTCCGGCAATTCCGCGATTGCACGGCGTACCGCCGCCATCGTCTCCCGCATCAGCACCTTCTCTTCCAGCGCTGTCGGGTCGGGATAAAGCGCGAGCGCCTCGTCCCCGTCGCGCAGGAACCGCCCGCGCTGCCGCTGCTTGCGCCGCAGTTCGTCCATCGCGGTGTTTCGCACAACTGCCAGCACATACGCGCGCTCCTGCTCTTCCGTCAGCGTGCGCAGCAGGTCGATTTTCTCCATCAGCGCCACGAGGCTGTCCGACACAATGTCCTCCACCGCCGCGCTGTCAGCGGCATAGCACTTCGCCAAGCGAATCATGCTGATGCGGTGGCGCTGATAGCACGCCGCGAGGAACTGCCGCTCGTCATCCGCCTGAGCCACCCGCATCCCGCCTTTCGGATGTTGTTTCTCTTGCATCTGCTTCCAGTATAGCATACGCATATCGGGTTCCGCAAGATTCAGGCAAATTTTTTCCGAAAAAAAGGCAAATTTGTACTTGACGAAACCTATAGGAATAGCGTATAATGCCGTCATTCTTCCTCCTGACTTTATCGGGAGGAAAGACACGAAAAGGAGGCGCTGGTTATGCGCATTGCCAAGTCCGTCGCTGAACTGATCGGCCGCACGCCGATGCTTGAACTCACTCACTTTGAGCAGACGCACTGTCTGAACGCGCATCTGCTGGCGAAGGTCGAATCCTTCAACCCCGGCGGCAGCGTGAAAGACCGCATTGCGCTGGGCATGGTGGAGGCCGCGGAAAAGGCGGGCAAGCTGCTCCCCGGCGGCACCATTATTGAGCCCACCAGCGGCAACACCGGCATCGGGCTGGCGATGGTCGCCGCCGCGCGCGGATATACCGCCATCATCGTCATGCCGGACAGCATGAGCGTCGAGCGCCGTCAGCTGATGCTGGCGTATGGCGCGAAGCTCGTCCTCACCCCCGGCAAACTGGGCATGAAGGGCGCGGTTGACAAGGCGAATGAACTCGCCGCCGAAACCCCGAACGCGATTGTCGTCGGGCAGTTCGTCAACCCGGCGAACCCCGCCACCCACCGCGCCACGACCGGTCCGGAAATCTGGGCGGACACGGACGGTCAGGTGGATGTGCTCGTCGCGGGCATCGGCACGGGCGGCACGCTGACCGGCATCGGCAGCTACCTGCGTGAGAAGAACCCGAACGTGCGCATCGTCGCGGTAGAGCCGTTCTCCTCGCCCCTGCTGTCCAAGGGCGTTGCGGGCCCGCACGGCTTGATGGGCATCGGCGCGAATTTCGTGCCGGATGTGCTGAGCCGCGATTTGATTGACGAGATTATCACCGTCAAGGAAGACGACGCGTACCGCACGGGGCGTGAGCTGGCGGCGCACGAGGGTGTGCTGGCGGGCATCACGTCAGGTGCGGCGGTCTGGGCGGCATCGCAAGTGGCGGCGCGTCCGGAATTCGCGGGCAAGAACATCGTTGTCATCCTACCCGACACAGGCGAGCGGTATCTATCCACGATGATGTTCGCCATCAACGAGTGAATCTCCTGCCTTCCCGAAAAATTGCTTTTGGGAAGGCAGTTTTTTTTGGTTCTTCACGGAATCTTGGGGAGAAGAACAGCTTGGGGGCGCGTCTGCGGACGCGCAAGTTACTGGCAGGGACGCTTCGCTGCCTGCGCCTTTGTTGAGTGCGTTTGAGGTGCTGGTCGCCCGCGGAACAGTTGAGGCGTTGCCCCAAACCCCACAAGGGACAGACGAGAAGGGACGAAGTCCCCCCTTGACCCTGCAAGGGGAAATTTTCCCCTTGACCCCTTTCGCGCGATTGAGTTGGTCGCGCTTTCATACTTCTTCCGCGTGCGGCTTTTTTCCGCATTCCGCATTCCGAATTCCACATTATTTCCCTCTCCGCTTTGCAGGATTTTCCCCTTTCCCCGCGAACTCTATACTATACTATCCCCATCATCAGGAAAGGCAGGTCATGTCGATGATCTCACGCTATATTTTCGGCACTCCCCTTCCCACCATGGCGGTCATCCGCGAAATTGCGCCGTCGGGCGGCGAAATTCCCCACTTCACCGTCACCAAAGCGGACGGCAGCGTCTCTTTCACTACCATCCTGGGCGACGATGACCTCATCTTCGGGCTGGGCGAGAATGTCCGCGGCATCAACAAGCGCGGGCATCTTTATCGCGCGTGGAACATGGACGATTTCAGCCACACGGAGAACAAGGGCGGCATTTATTCCAGCCACAATCTGCTGCTATTCAGCGGCGAGCAAGGTGTTTTCGGCGCGTATTTCGACGATCCCGGTGCGGTCACGTTTGATTTGGGGTATTCTGACGGCGGCAAGGCGGTCATTACGTCCGAAAACGGCAATCTGTCGGTGTATCTGATTGAAAGCACCACGCTGACAGGGCTGGTGCGCGAGTTCCGCCACCTCATCGGACGCAGCTACATTCCGCCGAAGTGGGCGATGGGCTACATCCAGAGCCGCTGGGGGTACGCAAGCGAAGACGATTTGAACTTCATCGTATCCGAGCACCGCAAGCGGCACATCCCGCTGGACAACGTGTGCATGGACATTGACTACATGGAGGATTTCAAGGACTTCACCTGGAATCCGGTGCATTTCCCGGATTTGAAAGCCGCCAATGCGCGCATGAAGGACGAACATATCCACCTTGTACCGATTATTGACGCGGGCATCAAGCAGCTCACTGGCGACCCGATTTACGACGAGGGTGTGCAGAAGGATTACTTCGTCAAGAAGGCGGATGGCAGCCTGTTCGTGGGCGCGGTTTGGCCGGGGCGCGCGTGCTTCCCGGATTTCCTGCGCGAGGACGTGCGGCAATGGTTCGGCGCGAAGTACCATAAGCTGATGGATACGGGCATCGAGGGCTTCTGGAACGACATGAACGAACCGGCGCTGTTTTACAGCACGGACAGTCTCGAAAACGCGTTCGAGACGGCGGAAAAGATGCGGCACGAGAATCTGGGCATTGACGGCGCGTTCAAATTGAAAGCCGCGTTCGTCAACATTGCCAACAACGCCGAGGATTACCGCCGCTTCTACCACACGGTGGATGGTCAGCCCGTACGCCACGACAAAGTGCACAACCTCTACGGCGCGATGATGACAAAATCCGCCGCCGAAGGCTTCCGCAGCTACAATCCCGACCGGCGCTATCTGCTGTTCAGCCGCTCCTCCTTCATCGGCGCGCACCGCGACGGCGGCGTGTGGCAGGGTGACAACAGCAGCTGGTGGTCGCATCTGCTCCTGAACCTGAAAATGATGCCGTCGCTGAACATGTGCGGCTTCCTGTATACAGGCGCGGACTTGGGCGGCTTCTCCTGCAACACGACGGAGGATTTGCTCCTGCGCTGGCTGGCGCTGGGCGTCTTCACCCCGCTGATGCGCAACCACACTGCGCAGCACACGCGCGATCAGGAGATTTTCCGCTTCCGCAACTGGGAGGATATGCGCAATGTCGTGTCCGTCCGCTATGCGCTGCTCCCCTACCTGTACAGCCTGCTGGTCAAGTGCGCCTGCCGGGACGAGATGATGTTCCGCCCGCTGGCGTTCGATTATCCGCAGGACAAGACCGCCATCCGCGTGGAAGATCAGCTGATGCTGGGCGACGAGTGCATGATTGCCCCGGTGGTTGAGCAGAACGCGCGCGGCCGCCATGTTTATCTGCCGGAGGACATGCTGCTGGTGCGCTTCCGATCCGGCGACGATTACACCGTGCAAACAATGCAGAAGGGGCATCACTGGCTGGATGTGCCAATGAACGAAGTGCCGCTGTTCATCCGCCGCGGGCATGTGATTCCGCTGTGCCGCAGCGCGGAATACGTCGATGCGCTGGACACGACAAAGCTGTCGCTGGTCGGCTGGCTGGAGGTCGGCTGTGCCATCACGCTGTACGAGGATGACGGCGAAAGCACGGATATCGACCTGAACGAGGGCTTGCAGCTCATCAACGTAAGCATCGACAAGGGCGTCGCGACGGCAAAATGCGCGGGCAAGACGATTGACGCGAGCAAAGTTGTCGTGTGGGAGAGATAACGATGAAGATTCTCAATTTCGGGTCGCTGAATCTGGATAACGTTTACCAAGTGCCGCACTTTCTGCAGGCGGGCGAGACAATGGCAGCGCTGTCCGAGGCGGTGCATCCCGGCGGGAAGGGGCTGAATCAGTCGCTGGCGCTGGCACGTGCGGGCGCAGATGTGTATCATGCGGGCGTCGTTGGCAACGGCAGCGAGCTGCTGACAAATCTGCTGAAAGAAAACGGCGTGCATGATGACTACCTGCTGCACCGCGACTGCACGCAGGGCAGCACGATGATTCAGGTCAGTCCCAAGGGCGAAAACTGCATCCTGCTCTTCGGGCAGTCCAACCACGCCATCACGAAGGCGCAGGTGGAAGCGACGATTGCCGCGTTTGCCCCCGGCGATTATCTGGTGCTGCAGAACGAGGTGTCCTGTCTGCCGGAGATGGTGGAAGCGGGGGCAAAGCGCGGCTTGCATGTCGTGCTGAATCCATCGCCGTTTGACGATTCGCTGCGTTCGCTGGATTACAACCAAATTCGCTGGATTTTCATCAACGAGGTCGAAGGGCATCAAATGACAGGCGAAACCGCGCCGGACGCGATCCTGTCCGCCTTGCGGGCAAAGTACCCCGCGCTGTGCGTTGTGCTGACGCTTGGGAGCGCCGGGTCGATTTGCTGCACGCCGGAGAAAACGGTTCATCAGCCGATTTTCCGCGTTCAGGCGGTGGACACGACGGCGGCGGGCGACACGTTCACGGGGTACTTCCTTGCGGCGCTCACGCAAGGTCTGCCGCTGGAAACGTGCATGGCGCGGGCTGCAGCGGCATCGGCCATCAGCGTGACACGGCAGGGGGCAGCGCCGTCCATTCCGAGGGCGGAAGAAGTGGATGCGATGCTGCGGGGATAATTCCTCCGTTGAGAAAATCATATGTGAAAAAAGGCGTGTGCGTGGGGATTAAATTCCTCCATGCGCACGCCTTTCATGCTGCCATCTTCAAGAAAATTTCAATTTGGAAATCGTATGACTACAGATTCAGCAGCACATTCACCCGGAACACGCCGTTTTCCGTCTCGACGGTCATCTGCCCGTGGTACTTTTTCGCGACTGTCTCCACGCTCAGCAGCCCTGTGCCGAAGCCGGGGTGGCTGGTGGAGAGTAGCTTGCCTTCACGGCGGGAAAGCTGCCCATCATAGCGATTCTCAACAATCAGCCCCATCATGGCAGGCGACAGCATGTGGCAAATCACGCTGACGCGTCGCATTGCTTCGGGCAGGCGTTCGCTGGCGCGCAGGGCGTTCTCCAGCAGATTGCCCAGCACCATGCACAAATCCGCCTCGCGCATCGGCAGTTTCTCCGGCAAATTCAGCTGCCAGGCAAGTGGGATGTTCTTCTGCGCCGCCGTCGCTGCGTAGTAGCCTGCAATTGCGTCCATCGCACCATTGGCGCAGAAGGTCGCGTGCGCGTCAACGAATTCGCTCTCATACTCCTTCAAATATGCGCGCAGCTCCTCCATTTTGCCGCTCTCCGTCAGCCCGGCAATAACGTGCAGGTGCTGCCGGAAATCGTGGCGGAGGCGGCGAGTTTGTGCCATGTACTCCCGCAATTGTGCATAGCGGCGCGATTCCAATTCCAGCATCTGGTTTTCCTGAATCAGCGTCAGATTGCGCACGCTCTCCTGTGCCATGCGGTAGAACTGGTAGAGCAGCAGAAGCATCGCCATCAGCGCCATCAGCAATGCCACAATGGAAACGCGCTGCATCCGGTTAACCAGCACCGTCGCCGGGTCTTGCGGCATGATGAAGATGATGAACGCGATGCAAATAGCGGGGATGGGGCTGACAACGCGCCACACGCGTTCCACCTGATATTCGCGCAGCAGCCATCTCAGCCACGGCACAGCCACCAGCGCGTAGACAATTGCCAGTAAACTTTCGATGCCGAGATTCAGCAGTACCGTGGACAGCAGGTAGATTGGCTGAACGTTCGTTACCTCGCGCCGCGCGTTCAGGCAGACGGACAGCATGAGTGCCACCGCCGCCACGGTGGCGGGGCTCAAAAAGAGAAGGATGCTTTGTGACACTGAAACATTTGGTTTCAATGCACGGCGGAAGAGCACGAACGCCAGCGCCATGAAGGGCAGCAGCAGCGTGTTTGTTACCCAGCCCTGCCAGCAGCAGACAGCCGCGCCGCTCGCGCATGTCAGCAGGATGAACAGCATCGCCTGACACGCCGTTCGTTTGGGCGAAAGCAGCTGCTCCCAGACCGACATCAGCACCATGACCGCCGCCGGCAGCATAGGCAAGAATTCCAGAAAGTAGCGGATGTACTGTGAAATTTCGATGGTCGTCTCCTCCCCTCCTGCGCGGATTTCGTCAGATTTCGCGCCGCATATGGCGGAACTGGTACTGCGTGAACGTTGCGAACAAGCGCCCCTTGTCTTTCTGGCGGACAGGGAACTGCGTGCCGTCGAGCATCTGGATGCAGTCATTCTCGAACCGCAGAACGGCGCTCATGTTGATGATGATGCCGCGGTTGCAGACCAAAAACCGCGGATCGGCGCAGAGCTCCTTTTCCACCTGCGCGAAGATTCCCGTTGCGCGGCATTCGCCCTCGTCGCTCATGATGCGGACGAAGTGGTTCTGCGCCAGCGCGTAATACACCTTGCTGTACGGCAGGCGCATGAGTTTGCGGGCGAAACGCACCTCGATTTCCGGTTCGGGGTGCTGCAGGATGCGCAGCAGGTCATCCAGCAGCTGACGAATGCGCGCTTGCTCGAACGGTTTGAGCAGATAATCGAACGGATGCACCGGGAAAGACTGCCAGACGTACTCCTTCGAGGATGTGACGAAAACAATCGGCAGCGTCGGCGCCTGTTCGCGGAGTTTCCGTGCGGTGTCGATGCCGTTCGTGCCCTCCATGCAAATGTCGAGGAAGAGGGCATCCAGCTGCTCCGGGCTGATAGCGCTAAGCAGTGCGTCGCTGCTTTCGTAGCGGATGATGTTCGTCTGTCCCTCGGCGGTCAGCGCCTGTTGAAGACGTTCGGCGTCCTGCGGGAGATCATCGACGATGGCGATTCGCAGCAACATGCAAGGACTCCTTTCTATCTTGATGATACCACAGCGGCAGTTTTTTTGCATCCCCCATTGGCGCAGGAAAATGTGCGATTGAGGAAGAATTAGGGGGGATTGGGCTGTGTGCGAACAATATTATTTTGTCGGATGACTGGTACTGGGCAGATGCGGGGTGAAGTATGTAGCGATCAGCAGACACAAAAGAATCTGCATCCACCTATTTTTCGGACGGCGACACCGCTTCTTTTGCGCGGCAGTGTTTTTCCCGCTTTTCGCTCGTCTGCTCACTATTTTTATGATTTTTCCCCATTTGCCATCCGAATCCGTATAGAAAAAAGGCCTTGAAAGTTCTCACTCTCAAGGCTTTGGTGCGGGAAACAGGACTTGAACCTGCATGAAGTTAGCCCTCACTAGAACCTGAATCTAGCGCGTCTGCCAATTCCGCCATTCCCGCAGAATGTGGATGGGGGTGGATTCGAACCACCGAAGTCGGTGACGGCAGATTTACAGTCTGCTCCCTTTGGCCACTCGGGAACCCATCCATATGAAATTTCTCTGTAACCCAGAGAATGGAGCTGGCGATGGGACTTGAACCCGCAACCTGCTGATTACAAATCAGCTGCTCTGCCAATTGAGCTACACCAGCATTGCTTACTTGGTAGCACCTGCGAAGTTCAAACCAGAAAGTAGACGACCCGGAAGGGGCTCGAACCCTCGACCTCCAACGTGACAGGCTGGCGCTCTAACCAACTGAGCTACCGGGCCACCTGAGAAAGTAGGCCTTCAGGGACTCGAACCCGGGACCGACCGGATATAAGCCGGTTGCTCTAACCAACTGAGCTAAAGGCCCATACGGAAGGGAAAAGAAGAAGGATGACCCCGTCGGGATTCGAACCCGAGTAGCCGCCGTGAAAGGGCGGTGTCTTAGGCCACTTGACCACGGGGCCATATTTCCCATCCGAAGGAGAGTAGTAGCTGTCGGGGTGAAGGGATTTGAACCCCCGGCCCCATGCTCCCAAAGCACGTGCGCTACCAGACTGCGCTACACCCCGTCGTTCCCGTGTCTCTTGCATGTCCTGCAGGCGACTTCTTAAGTATACACCCATTTCAGCAGTTTGTCAACCCCCAAAATGAATTTTTTTGCGGATTTTTTGATTCTTTTTGGGCGTTTTTCGGAAAATCCCCGCAAATGCCCGTTTTTTCGGCATTTTTTCGCTTCCCCCTGCCGGTCATCAGGGGCGTTTTCGGCTCATATCCTCCTGCAAAGCCTTCTGCGCGACCATGCAGAAGCGCAAAAAGGAGGTTTCGCACATGGACGAAGCCATCGCCCAGCGCTGCATTGCCGAAGCGCGCTACATGCTCCGCCACCGGACGACCATCCGGCAGACTGCCGCCGCGTTCCAGCTCTCCAAATCCGGCATCCACAAAGACATGCTCCAGCACCTTCCGCAGGCGGATGCAGCCCTCGCCCGCGAGGTGTCGGCGCTGCTGGCATACAACAAGTCCGTCCGCCATTTGCGCGGCGGCGAAGCAACGCGGCGGCGTTATGCACAGGAAAAAAGCCGAAAATCTGCGGAGTGCTTGCAATTTCCTGAAAATACGCTATACTAATGGAAGAGACTTTCCGGAGGAGGCTGCCTTCCATGACAACGATTACGCCCGACGAGATGAAATCCTTGGAAACGCTTTTCATGTCCGAAACCGGCACGCCCCGTATTCTGCTGATGGAACACGCTGCGCAGGGCGTAGCCGCAGCAATTTCCCGCCACGCACCGAAATCCGCCCGCGTGCTCTTCCTCTGCGGTCCCGGCAATAACGGCGGCGACGGCTATGCGGCGGCGCGGCTCTGGTGCTTAGGCGGCGGTCAAGCGGACGTATGGGAAGTGACCAGCGCCGTCCGCGGCGACGCACTGACGAACCGCACTTTGGCGCTGCTGCACGGCGTCCGCGTTCTGCCCAGCGCCGACGCGGTGGATGTTGCCGAGTACGCCGCCGTGGTGGACGCACTCTACGGCACGGGGCTGAATCACGCCATCGAGGGCGACGCGGCGATTCTCATCCACCGTCTGAACGACCATCCGCAGATTCCGGTCATCGCGGTGGATATTCCCAGCGGGCTGGACGGCACGACCGGGCGCGCACTCGGTGCTGATGTCGTCCGCGCAGCGGAGACGGTCACGTTCCACCGCATCAAGCAGGGCTTGCTTCTGCGGCAGGGCGTCGAATACACGGGCAAAATCACCGTGCAGCCGATTCTCATCCGCCCCGGCGACGACATCGACCTCGGCTTCGACGGTTTGGAGACGCTCTCTCCTGCCGCGCTTGCGCCGCTTTTTGCCCGCACACCCGCGCTTCACAAAGGCGATTGCGGCCGCGCGGTGATTTTCTGCGGTTCGCGCGGGATGGTCGGCGCGGCGGCGTTCTGCGCCAATGCCTGCATCCGCGCGGGTGCGGGGCTGACGACGCTTTTGTGCCGTGAGAGTCTGCTGCCGATGCTGCAAGTGCTTGCGCCGGGCGCGACGTGCGTTCCCCTGCCCGAAACAAACGGGCTGCTGACGCCTCAAGCCGCGCGCATCACCCGCGAGACGCTGGACAAGGCGGACGCAGCTTGCATCGGCTGCGGCTGCGGGCTAACCCCGGACGTGACGATGCTGCTGCGCGTGTTCGCCGAGGCGGACTGCCCCATCGTCTGGGACGCGGACGCACTGACCCTGCTGGCGACGCACGACGGCATCCTCCCGCTGAAGGAGGAGGACATCATCACGCCGCACCCCGGCGAAGCGGCGCGTCTGCTGGAACAGCACGTCGAGTTCATCCTTGATGAGCCGCTGGATGCCCTATCGCGGCTGCATGACCTGTGCGGCTGCTGCGTGCTGCTCAAGGGCGCGCGGACGCTCGTGTCCGACGGCGACGCAACGTACATCAGCCTCTACGGCACGCCCGCGCTGGCGAAAGGGGGCAGCGGCGACGTGCTGTCCGGCATCCTGACGGCGCTGCTGTGCCAGCGGAATCGGCTGTCCACGTCGCTCTCCACAAGCGCGCTGGCAGCGTACGGCGTGCTGATTCACGCCCTGGCGGGACTTCGCGCGGAGAAGCGCTTCGGCGCGAACTGTTCCACCCCGCAGGCGCTGATTGACGCGATTCGGCTGGATGACAAAGAGCTGTAACCCAAAACGCACCTCTGCCCGGTTGGGGGAGGTGCGTTTTTGTTACTGGTCAATCTCGTTCAGGAATGCTTCCATTTCCTTGCACGCCGTTTCACGGTCGTCCAGATAGAACCCGTGGAGCAGCAGAATACCAGCGAATTTCTTCATAATAATTGGTTCTTCACGGAATCTTGGGGGGAAGAGCAGCTTGGGGGCGCGTCTGCGGACGCGCAAAGTTACTGGCAGGGACGCTTCGCTGCCTGCGCCTTTGTTGAGTGCGTTTAAGATGCTGGTCGCCCGCGGAACAGTTGGGGCGTTGCCCCAAACCCCACAAGGGACGCTGTCCCTTGACCCTGCAAGGGGCAATTGCCCCTTGACCCCTTTTCGCGATTGAGTTGGTCGCGCTTTCATGCTCCTTCCGCGTGCAGCTTTTTGGTGCTTCGCCTAAGCCCTTGTTTGCTCCCCCAACTTTCCGTGAAGAGCCTAATAATTCACCTCTTAGCTGAGTTCAAACGTGAAGAAATTCATTGCGCCCTCGCCGCGGAAGCGGAAGTACAGCGCCTTCACGCCGTCCGCCATATAGAACGGCGCGGTGACGTTCGTCATGTTCTTTCCGGCTTCGACCGGGATGCTTGCCGCCAGCGTCGCGAACTCCGGCGTATCGCTGACCTCGATATTGCCGCGGCACACCCCGCTGACGGCGCACCGAATGGCTTTCGCGCCGTGCATCTGGAAGTACTTGAATCCGCATACGCTGCCGTCGCGCATGTTGGCGATATACTGCACCGCCGCCGGATCGCCGTCGCGCCCGCTCTGGGTAAAATACGGGTGTTCCTTCTTATTGAAGCGCTTGTCGTAGCGGACAACGCCGTGCTTGCTCCACAGGTTGCAGGCGATGCGCGCCTCGTACTCGCCGATACCGTCCAGCGGGCCGCCGTTCAAACCGCAGCTGGTCACTTCCGCCTGCTGGAAGCCGCCGTCGGACGTGCGCTTCAGCGGTTCGGCGCAGGCTTGGCGCGAGTAGGAGTGCTGGTTCGTCTGGCGATGATAGAAGATGTACCACTGCCCGTTCAGCTCCGCCATGCCGCCGTGGGTGTTGCCAAGGTAGTTCGTGCCGCGCGCCTCGTCGGTGGTGCCGCCATCCATGTACAGGTCGCCCAAGTCCACCAGCGTCCCGCCGTAGCGGTAGCCGGACAGCGGATGTTCGCTGACGGCATAGCACAATTCGTGATTGTTCTCCGACGAGTACACAAAAACGTACTTGCCGTCAATTTTGCGGATGCTGCTTGCCTCGAAGAAGGCATGTCCCGCGAATTCCTTCGGCGGATTGTTGTCCTTCTGCGGGAAAATCAGCTGGATTTTGTCCTTGATGGTCAGCATGTCCTGTTCCAGTTCCATGCCAACGCCGCCGGAATTGCGGAGGTTATGGAAGCGGCTCATGATGAACGGCACCTTCGTCGCAAAGCCGGAGTAGAGGTAGACGCGCCCGTCGTCATCCACCAGCGCGCCGGGGTCGAACGGGAACTCATCCCCGGATCGGCTGCCCCACTCGCGCCCGTCGGCATAACGGACATGACCGTAGTATTCATACGGGCCCTGCGGCTTATCGCTGACCGCCACGCCCATGCGTCCAAGGAAATCATAGGCATAATAGAGGTAATAGCGCCCGTCCACGCCCTGCACCACGTCCGGTGCGAACAGCAGGCGGATGCCCAGCTTGTTCAGCGGGTCTTGCTTTTTCTTGTAGATAACGCCCTCGTAACGCCACGCGGACAAATCGTCCACCGGCGCGGAGTAGCACACATAGTCGTTGACGCAGAAGATAGCGGCGTTAAAGCGGTCGTGCGAGCCGTACACATACACCCGATTGCCAAAGACATGCGGCTCACCGTCCGGGATGTACTCCCCTGCGGGCAAATACGGGTTGAATACCTGTTTCATCTGTTTTTCTTCCTCCCCAGCTTGATGATGCCATTTTAGCACGCTTTCCGCCCATTTTGCGCATTTCTTTCAGAACCTGTCATTTCGGCTTCCTATTCTGTTTTGATTGGCAAAATTCGTTCCGTTTTTGACAGTCGCCGCATTCCCCTGCAACAAGAAATCCCTTCGGCAAGAGGAGAAGCCGAAGGGATTGATGGGAAGGGCAGTCACCATTCCAAGAGGAGGACGGAACGATGACCGGAAACGGAATCGAATCAGATTTCGTTCTGCCGGATTCACTTTTCATATCAGATTATAGCACACTGCCAGCTTTCTATCCGCATTTTGGCGCAAACTGTCGTTTTTTTTGCACAATTAGCATGTCGCCGGATTCATCTACGCTTTTTTGCTCCCCGAACGCTGCCAGAGGCGCTGCCTCTGGACTCCGCCAAAGGGTCTTCGACCCTCTGGACTCCC
>ENA-OYZV01000143-OYZV01000143.1-human-gut-metagenome-genome-assembly--contig:-NODE-143-length-25311-cov-14.847957_pt1 | contig 25311 bp, 26 predicted proteins | sample MGYA00244203_ERZ653490 | MGnify/ENA primary metagenome ERZ653490 (study PRJEB26926, sample SAMN06165086) | human gut metagenome | biome: ENVO:00009003; feature: ENVO:2100002; material: ENVO:00002003...
CGAGATTCCTCTACGTCTCGTGGGCTCGGAGATGTGTATAAGAGACAGGAATCAGACGGTTTTTGCGCCGTGAAAGCTGAAAAAACGATCACTTTCTCCGTTTTGCGTGGACATTGCCGCTACCCACAGGGCCCTTGGGACGGCGGGCGGCAGCCTTGGACTGCAGCGATGCGCTGCGGGTCTGGGCGCGGCCCTTGGCGGCGGCGGCACGCAGACCGTTGACCTCTGCCTTGGTCAGTTCACGATAGGTGCCGGGCTTGAGCATTCCCAGCTTGACCACGCCCTCGGCGTTGCGCTTCAGGCGGACGACCTCCAGACCAACGGCCTCGCACATGCGGCGGATCTCGCGGTTCTTGCCCTCTTTCAGGGTCATCTCCATCACGGTGCGGCCGGGCTCATCGGTGACGACGTTGATGGCGCAGGGCATGGTCTTGGTGCCATCGTCCAGAACTACGCCGGAGCTCATCTTCAGGATCTGGCTCTCATCGGCCCGGGGCTGCACGGTGACGCGGTACAGCTTGGAGATGCCGCCCGACGGATGGGTGACAGCCTGCGCAAAGGCACCGTCGTTGGTCAGCAGCAGCAGACCCTCGCTGTCGTAGTCCAGCCGCCCGACAGGGTACAGGCGCACCGGGTAATCGCGGAACTTGTCCATCACCGTCGGGCGGCCTTCGGGGTCGGCGACGGTCGTCACCTCGCCCATCGGCTTGTTGTACGCCAGATAGTGCTTTTCTTCCTGAATTTTGCAAACCTTGCCATCCACCGTCACCACGTCGGCGGATTCATCCACCTGTACGCCCATTTCGGTGATAACCTTCCCGTTTACCGCCACATGCCCGTCGGCAATCAGTTTTTCGGAGTTGCGGCGCGACGCCACGCCGGAGAGGGCAAGAAACTTCTGGAGACGCATCATAATGTGTAATTCACCTTTCTGTTTATCAAAATCTTGTTTTGTACTGCTCTGATGAAAGAATGTTCCCAAAGCGGCGCGCCGAAGGGGTGTCGGGGGCGATCGGAAAGCCCCCGACTCGCCTCCGCAGAGGCGAAACCCATGCAGCCAAGACGCATTCAAGGAAAATCACGTCCAATGGACGACAATGCCGTCCGGCCGCCGGCGCAGAAGCGCTTTTTTCGGATTCACCAGCACCGCGCGGTTCACCAGCGCCATCATATCCGCATCGGACGGGGAGTCGCCATAGGCGGAGGAACACTTCATGTCCAGCACGAAGCCGTTTTCCTTCAAATACTGCTCGATTCGGCGGACCTTCTCTTCACCCTTGCAGTTTTCGCCGACTTGCCCCGTGTAGCGCCCATCGCCGCCGACCTCGCAGCGCGTGGACAGCACCGCGTCAAGTGGCATGAACTCCGGCAGGGCGCGCATGTACACGTCCGGCGACGCGCTGACGACGACCAGCTTCATCCCCTGCGAGCGCAGACTCCACAGCTCCGTCAGCCCATCCTGATAAAAGCGCGACAGATATTCATCGCGGAAGAACGCGCGGGCGACATCGAGCATTTCGTCCGCCGAACGCCCCTTCAAAAACGACAGCGTGGCGGATTTCGCCCGCGACGCCCGCGACGGCCGCAGCTTCCAGTACAGGAACGCCCCCGCCGCCTTGACCAGCTGCCGGCGCGGCGAAATCCGCTTGCGGATGCAGTACAGCAGGAAGGGGAGGATGGAATCGCCGCGGGCAAGGGTATCGTCAAAATCAAAAAACGCAATGCCTTGTGTCATAGCGGGCAGTCCTCGTGCAGCACAAGGTGGGTGTACGCGCGCTGACCGGATTTCATCTCCGCCATCAGCTGCCCGTCGCCCAGCAATTTGTACTTGTAGGTCGTCAGACCGTCCAGCCCCATCGGGCCGCGCGCGTGCAGCTTGCCTGTTGCAATGCCGACTTCCGCGCCGAAGCCGTACACAAAGCCGTCCGCAAAGCGCGTTGACACATTGCGGTACACGCCGGCGGAATCCACGCGGGTCAGGAACTCCTTCGCCGCCGCGTCATCGCGGGTGACGATGCAGTCCGTGTGGTGGCTGCCGTAGCGGTTGATGTGGGCAATCGCGGCTTCCAGCGAATCCACGACGCGGATGGACAGCACATAATCCAGATACTCCGTGCGCCAGTCCTCTTCCGTCGCGGCTTCGACGGGGATAATTGCGCGGGTCGCCTCGTCGCCCAGCAGCCGGACGTGCTTTTCCTGCATCGCGGGCAGGAGCTTGGGCAGAAAATCAGCGGCGATATCGCGGTGGACGAGCAGCGTCTCGCAGGCGTTGCAGACTGCCACATTCTGCGCTTTGCTGTCCACGGCAATCGAAACCGCCATCTCCACATCAGCGGATTTATCCACATAAACGTGGCAGATGCCGTCGGAGTGCCCCAGCACGGGAATGCGGCTGCTGTCCATGATATAGCGGACGAACTCCTTGCTGCCGCGGGGGATGATGAGGTCGATGAGCGCATCCTCCTTCAGCATGGCGGCGACATCCTCGCGGGAATGCAGCAGCTGCGCGAAATCCGCCGGAAGCCCGACATCCGCCGCCGCCTCCCGGAGCGCATCGCACAAGGCGGCGTTCGTCCGCTCCGCCTCGCGCCCGCCCTTGAGCAGCACGGCATTGCCGCTCTTGAGCGCCAGCGACGCAATCTGCACCAGCGCATCCGGGCGGCTCTCGAAAATCACGCCGATGACCCCGATCGGGCACGTCACGCGGTACATTTTCAGCCCCTGCGTGATTTCGTGCGTCATCGTTGTTGCGCCGATGGGGTCGGGCAAATCCGCCAGCGCGCGAAGCCCGTCCGTCACGGCGCGCAGCTTCTCTTCGCGGAATTTCAGCCGGCCAAGCAGGGGCGCTGCCAGCCCATCCGCCTCCGCCTGATGAATATCCGCCGCGTTCGCCGCAAAAATATCCGCCTGATGATTTTCCAGCACCTCCGCCATCCGCAGAAGCGCCGCGTTTCGCGTCTTCAGCGACGAAGCCGCCAGCGTCCAAGCCGCCTCCCGGCTGTTTGCCGCCATCTCGTGAAGATCGTTCATCCTGTCCTTCCTCCTGTACCACAGAAAATCTTCCTTTTTATTATAGCATGGAAGTTTGGGACTTGCAATAAAAAAACGAATATGCTATAATAGTTCCTGCTGAAACAGGCAGACGCGCAAGGGAGGCGAGAAACGTGCCGCATCAGAAGGGAATTAAGTCCGTGGCACAGAATCGCAAGGCGTGGCACGATTATTTCGTCGAGGAGAAATATGAGTGCGGGCTGGCGCTGTTCGGCACGGAGGTCAAAAGCATCCGGCAGGGACGCGTGAACCTGAAGGAGTCGTGGGCGCAGATTCGCGGCGGCGAAATCTGGGTCGAGGGGATGCACATCAGCCCCTACGATCAGGGCAACATCTTCAACCGTGACCCCATGCGCCCGAAAAAGCTGCTGATGCACAAGAGCGAAATCCGCAAGCTGGACGGGCTTGTTTCCCGGCAGGGCTACACGCTTGTGCCGCTGGAAATCTACCTGAAGGACGGGCGGATGAAGCTGCAATTGGGTCTTTGCCGCGGCAAAGCGGAACACGACAAGCGCGATACCATCGCCAAGCGCGACGCCGACCGCGACATCCGCCGCGCACTCAGGGAACACAACAAGTAACCTCGACACAGCCTTTGCACATACGATACAAAACTGGGCAAACAAACTTCTTGCTGTAACTTTACCCCAAAAGCAGCATGGGAGTGACCGCGCCGAAGGTTTCCAAAGGGCGATCGGAAAGCCCTTTGGTCGCCACCGCAGTGGCGATTCCTTCTGCTACAAAAGCAAACAAGTAACAAATTACCATCAACCAATGGGCGGCGCTGCCCCAAAGAAGCGCCATCTCATTCATGGGGATGATCCGGTTTCGACGGGGGTTGTCGAGGGCGGGATAAGCGAGCCGTGGCCCCTGACCACGATAAAACGGGGAACTTAAATGTAACTGACAATAATCAGTACGCTTTCGCTGCCTAATTAGGCGCGACGCTGGCCCGGTCTGCCCGCTTGACCGGTTCCCAGCGCCATTCAAGCGGGGAACGAGCGCATGTAAGCTTTGCCATGCGTCCGTAACATGAAGCTACCAATCGCTGAAGCCTGACTGCGGGCGTCATCGTGCGGGAATTTCAAATCACAGTCTGCGCTCGGAGAAGGTCTTGCAAGCGAGCCTTCGGACAGGGGTTCGACTCCCCTCATCTCCACTTCTTCACCGCGATTCCCAAGAGGAGTCGCGGCACTTTTTTTGTTTTGGGGTAAAATCGGGTGCGAATCAACTACCAATTTCAGCTGTATTGTGCTATAATGGAAGCGAAAACGGCGGAGGGGGAACGGAAAATGAAAAAGCTGCTTGCTGTGTGCCTGATGGCGCTCGTTTGCTGGGTTTGCGCGGGGTACGCGGAAGAAACGCGGGTCGGCGATACGGTCATTTTTGGGCAGTATGAGCAGGATGGCAATCTTGATAACGGCAGTGAGCCTATTGCGTGGCAGGTGCTGGATGTGCAGGGCGGGAAAGCGCTGCTGATGAGCCGCTATGCGCTGGACTGCCTGCCGTTCCATGACGAAAAAAACGATGCCGCGTGGAATCAAAGCGCGCTGAATGCGTGGCTTCAGGCGGATTTTCACGCGGCGTTCACGGATGCTGAGTGGGCGGCGATTGCCCCGGTGACGCTGGCGGATACGGCGGCGGATGGAAATCCGGAATGGCAGAATACGGATGCTGAACCGGCGGAAACGCACGTTTTCCTGCTCAGCTACGCGCAGGTGATGCAGTATCTTCCGGAGCAGGAGCAGCGGAAAGTCAGCGGCACGGAATATGCCCGGTCACGGGGCGCGAAGTTTCTGGGCTTCACCACTATCGGCATCGGCGAAACGGACTGGTGGCTGCGCTCGCCGGGCAAGGAAAGCTACGACGCGTGCTTTCTGGATGTCCGCGGTGCGGTCGGAACGAAGTGCGTGACGGAAAAACTGGGGGTTCGCCCGGCGCTGTGGATGGACTTGTCCGCCGACCGCAATGCGTTCCCGTATGAACAGCAGGTTCAGGCAAAGCAGTTTGCGGAGCAGGGGGATTATGCCGAAGCCACCGCCCTGCTGGACACGCTGGGCGACTATGCGGGCAGCGCGGCGCTGGCGAAGGAGTACCGCTATCAGCAGGCGCAGGCGGAAGCGGCAAGCGGAAATTACGATGCCGCGATTGCCCTCTACACGGAACTTGCGGGTTATGCGGACAGCGACGCGCTTTGCCGCGCAAGCCGCTATGAAAAGGCAGTGGCGGCGCAGGAGGCGGGGGATTACGCGGGCGCAATGGCGCTGTTTGCTGACGCGGGACAGTACGCCGACAACATGGCGCGCCTGCGCGAATGCTGCAAGCAGCAGGGCATATCCATCTATTACTTCTCGGAAGATGCCGTAAATGCTGGGGTTGACACGGGCTATGCCAAGCAGGATACCATCAGCGGTGACGACAAGCACTTTGGCTGGCGGCTGGGAAGATTCTTCCTGACGGGCTTCACCCGCGTGACGGCGGACGAAAATCAGCAGCCTGTTTTCATCAAGACGCTGGGCGACTCTGTTACCCTGTGGTTTGATTTGGAGCAGGATATCGACGCGCTGAACGGCAACGCGCAGCTTTCTCTCGCGGCGGATGCGAACGGCTATGACCAGCAGTTCGGCATCCCCAAAACGAACTTCGGGCGCGGCACGCTGATTGTCCGCCACACGGATTATCAGAATGCTAAAAATGAACCGGCGGTTTACACGGATTATCTGCTGGCGAAAGGCACAACGGGCGCGAATACGCGGATTGTGCTGCACGAAGAGGGCGACTACGAGGTGGCGCTGGATTACGAGGTGCAGGACAGCGAGTTGACGCACATCACCAGCAAATTTGGCAATTACCGGATTTTCCTGCGCTTCTCCATCCGCAACGGCAACTGCATGGTCTACCCGTTTGACCTGCTGACGGGCGCGGAGCTGCAGAACACATCGGTCGCGGAGGATGGATTCTCGCTGGATTTGGCGCGCTCGCGGTATCTGGACATCAACGTTCGGCGCGCGGTGCTGGTGGAAACGGCGAACGGCGTCATCGAGGATGAGCGCTTCAACCGCCCCGCGAAGGACGGCGACCGCTACACGCAGGAGGGCATATACACCATTTCGGTCAGCAACCGATACACGGGTGAATCCACAACAAAAACGATTTTCGTCGGTTCGCAGGAACTGCTGGAGACGTATGTGCGCAACGGCTTCTCGTTGGAGCGCCTGAAATGAGGGGAATGCGGATGAAAAAGCTATGTTCGCTGCTGCTGGCGCTGGTGCTGCTGGCGGGCTGTGCGCTGGGTGAAAGCGCACCGGAATTCCGCCGGATGGGGGATGCGGCGCTGCTGCCGTATCTGGAAAACAGCCTGTACGAACAGCTGGTGTCCGATTTGGACAGCAGCGACTATTTTGTGGAAAACGTACAGGCGGTGTATATCTCTCAGGAGTATCTGGACGAGCTGGCGTTCAACTCGCAGGAGAACGTCTACTTCGGCTATACGCTTTCCGAATTAAACGCGCAGTTTCAGGGCGAAAAGTACATCTTCACCCTTGGTGAAAACAACGAGACGGTCGCCGTGCCGTGGACGGACTACGATGATGTCTACGACCGCGTGATTCGCAACGTGGCAATCGGCACGGGCGTGATTTTGGTGTGCGTGACGGTTTCCGTTGTGTCGGCAGGCGTGGGCGCGCCGGCGGTCAGCATGATTTTCGCGATGGCTGCCAAAGACAGCGCTGTCCACGGTCTGCTTGACGCGGCGAAATCGGGCGTGCCAGCGTTCATCGCGACGGCTGTCCGCACGGGCGACATGCAGCAGGCGGCGCGCGAGGCAGCCTTGGCGGGCAGCGAGGACTTCAAGTGGGGTGCCATCAGCGGCAGTATTTCGGGCGGCGTGACGGAGGCGGTCGGGCTGAAGGGCGCGACGCTGAATGGCTTGTCCATGAACGAAGCGGCGCAGATTCAGCGCGAATCGGGCTATCCGCTGGACGTCATCAAAGGCTTCCGGACGATGGAGCAGTACGAGGTCTGCCAGAAAGCGGGGCTTGTACCGAAAATGGTGGATGGCAAGATGGCGCTCATCCGCCAAATTGACCTCGATTTCGTGGACGAAAAGGGGCAGACGAACTTGACGCGGATGCAGCAGGGTTTGGCGGCACTTGACCCGGCGACGGGAAAAGCATATGAACTGCATCATATTGGACAGAAACAGAATTCGACGCTGGCGATTCTGACAAAAGCGGAGCATATGCAGAATGGCAATAATAAAATATGGCACATCCTCGGGAAAGACTCGGAAGTTAACCATGAGCTTTTTACTGAACAGCGTGAAGCCTTCTGGAAGGACATCGCGGAACTGCTGCAAGGAGGATTCTAATGAAGACAATCGTTGACCTGCTTCGTGCGCAGCCGGCGTTTATTTCGGCAAAAGCCCCGACGGCGCAGGAGGTCACGCAGGCGGAGCAATCGCTGGGGGTGACGTTCGCTGCGGATTACCGCGATTATGTGGCGGCGCTGGGCGTGGCAAGCTATGAAGGGCATGAGCTGACGGGCGTGTGCCCCTTTCCGCGGCTGAGCGTCGTTTCGGTGACGCAGCAGGAGCGCACGGCGAATCCCGCAATTCCATCGGCATGGTATGTGCTGGAGCAGACAAACATCGACGACCTTGTGATTTGGCAGGACGCGTCGGGGGCGGTGTATCAGGCGATGCCGGGGCGTGCGCCGGAGAAAATCAGCACAACGATGGCGGCTTATATCGCGCCAAAAGATGAATAGGAAAAACGCGCGCAGTACGAAATGCCGGAAAAGTGATTGCAAAGGCGGCGTACATGCGGTATAATGGGTACAAATCCACAAAAGAAAGGGTGTGCTTTGCATGAAATGTCCACGCTGCCGCAGCCGTGACGTGCGGGTGGAGCTGGTTCGCGAACGCCGGGCTACGCGCCACAGCTTGGCGTGGTGGCTGCTGATTGGCTGGTGGATATGGCCGTTCAAGCTGCTGTTTCTGCCGGTGATTTGGTCGCAGGAGGCGGAGCGGAAGGGAAAGCGTCCGCCGCCCCAGCGCGACGAGATGGTGACAAGGAGCGTCGCGGTCTGCCAGCACTGCGGACACCATTGGCGGGTCTGGTGAAAAAGGGAGCGCACTTTGTTTTGAATAGCAAAAACGCAGGGCATCGCCGTTTTGACGATGCCCTGTTTGTGTTTACTTCATCAGGTTCATGCCGATCTGACGGCCGGATGCCAGCGCGTAGCCGACACCGGAGCCGGAAGAGTAGGCGTAGGCGTACATCTCGCGGTTCGAGGTCTCGCCGCCAGCGTACAGACCGTTAATGACCGAGCCGTCCTCGCGCAGGACTTGGAAGTCCAGATTCGTCTTTACGCCCGCAATCGTGCCGCCCGTGCAGACGTAGATGCGCACCGCGTAGTACGGCGCCGCGTCGATGGCGGTCAGGTTGGAGGCATCCTTGCCGAATTCGGTGTCGTTGCCCGTCGCGCAAGCGGTGTTGTACGTTTCAACGCTCTTGACCAGCGTGTCCGCGTCCACGCCCATCAGCGCGGCAAGTTCTTCGATGGTGTCCGCCTTGACGACTTCGGTGCCGTCCACCGCCGCGTCCAGCAGCGCAGCGCCCGCGAACTTGCTGTCGCCCAGCGCCCACGCGATGCCGTCTTCCGTGCGGCTCAGCGCGACGGTCGCCTGATAAGGCATGTAGCCCTCGTTGAAGAAGCGCTGCGCCTTGCTGTTCACAACCATGCGCCCCCACAGGTTCACGGACATGCAGAAGCCCGCGATGCTGCCGTTGCGGCTGGTCGAGCCAAGGGTGATGACATAGGGGTCGTTGTAGAACACGCCGCCGACGTCAAGCGCCATCTGCATCCCGTCGCCAGTGTCGCCCGCGCCCGCGGTGGTCAGGTCAATCCAGTCGGCGAACTGGGGCAGGTACTCGCGCATCATGGGTTCGCTCGCCGCGAAGCCGCCGGTCGCCAGCACAACGCCGCGGGAGGCGTACACGTCGTAGGAGCCGCTTGCGTCCTGCACGGTCGCGCCGATGACGTCGCCCGCGTCGTTGGTCAGCAGCTTCGTGCCGGTCGTGCTCAGGCGCAGGTCAGCGTCGTGATTTTTCAGCCAGTCCACCATGTGGTCAATCAGCATGTAGCCGCCTTCGGGGTCAGCCGCGCCGGTTTCGCTGTCGATGACGTAATCCGGCACCTGATAGCGCCCGTTGGGGAAGAAGGGGTAGGTCACCCAGTGCGCAACGCCCTCGTCCTCCAGCCAGTTGATCGTTTCGCCAACCTGCGTGAAGTAGTTGCTCACGCGCTCGTAGGTCGGATAGCCGGGGTCTTTGCCCAGCACGCCGATGTCCGAATCGGAGGATGCTTTCCACTCCTCCAGCCAGACTTCGCTGTTCGGCTCCAAACCGATGCTCTGCGTGTAGTAGGTGTTTTCCGCCGCGACGACCGCGCCGGATACGGACGTAGAGCCGCCGAAGCGCGACAGCTTTTCGACCACCATCACGTCCTTCGCGCCGCTGTCCATCGCGGACATGGCAGCCGCCAGACCCGTGCCGCCGCCGCCGATGACCAGCACCTCAACGTGCGCCGTGCGGTCGCCGACGTCCGCGGTGTTCTTTTCGACCGGTGTGCGCAGGGTATCCGGGTCAGCGCCCGCCTGCTTCACGCAGTCCTCGACCGCCGCCAGAATCGCCTTGCTGGTGATGGTCGCGCCCGTTACCGTGTCCACCGCCAGCGTCTGATGCGCCACGATGTCCGCCGGAATCTGCTCCAGCGCGCCGGATGCAATCGCGGGCGTTTCGGCCTGCTCCGTCACCTTCACATCGGTGATGGCGCTGTCCGAGAAGGTCACTTCAACCGTCACCGCGCCGTTCATGCCGTTGGCGGAGGCGGTGTACGTTCCCGCGTTGAAGGTCGCCGCGAATGCCGCCGGAATCAGGCACAGCAGCATCGTCAGCGCCACAAACAGGGAAATCAAACGCTTTTTCATAGGGAAAAATCCCTCCTTTCATGGCAATATCATAGTATATTGTGAAAGGAATGTCAAACAAGCGTTTTCTTTCTCGTCATAAGCGGAACTTATGGATGCCGCTCCGCCATGTCCGCCTGACGAAGCTGCTCGACGAATTGCAGGTGCAGCGGCGTCATCTGGCGCATGACCGCCTCCGTGTGGTGGAGAATCGGCGTGTCGCTGACGATGGGAATCAGGCGGATGCCGACGGGATAGCTGCCCTGCGGCATGAACGAAATGCCCTGATTCAGGTTGATCATCAGCAGCTGATCCTCGATGGTGTCCGCAAAGCGCAGCGCGTCCTTTGTCCACCCAAGCCCCATCAGCCAGCGGGCGATTTGGCTGCTCGCCCTGCGATTCGCGCCCGCCTGCAGGAGGATGACGGGAAAATGCGTCAGCTCCGGCAGAGTGACGGAATTTTTCCCCGCCAGCGGGTGCGACGACGCGACGGCGGCGCAGATGGGGCGCTCCATCACCGTGACGTGCTTCATCTGCTGCAAGGGAATTTCGCCCGGAATCGCCAGCGCAATGTCGCAGTCGCCCGCCTCCAGCGCCGCGCCGATTCGCGCCATCGACAGCTGCCGCACGCGCAGTTCAACCTCCGGGTGATGCGCCCGAAACGCTGGAATCGCCCGCAGAAGCAGCTGCTGCTCCATCGGCCCGGTGTAGGCAATCGTCAGCGTCCGCGGCTGATGGCGCTGCGCGTCCGCAAACGTCTCTATCGCCTGATAGCACTGAACCAGCCGCTCCGCCATCGGCACAAGCGCCTGCCCCGCCTCCGTCAGCGACGTGCCGGACTTGCTCCGCTTCAGCAGCGGCAGCCCCAATTCCGCCTCCAGCGCCGCCATCTGCTGGCTCATCGCGGTCTGGGTGATGAAGCTCTTCTGCGCGCCGAGGGTGATGCTGCCCGTCTGCGCGACGGCGAGGAAATACGCGAACCGCTCCAATTTCAAGGGAGTCCCCCCTCCTTCCTGCGGGATGAAAACGGCTTCTTTCGTTCTATTTTATCACGCATTTTCGCGCCGCGCAAGGGGGATTGTGATTCGATTGACAAGCGGCGGGGGCGGTGGTACAATAAGGGGGGGAGGTGCGGACGATGCCGAAGGTCGAAAGCAACGCAGCCATTGAGGCGCTGGAAAAAAAGAAGATGAACGCGGCGCACTGGTGTGTGGCGTCCCTCGCAATCGGTTTGGTCGGGGGGATGGCGCCGGTGTTTCTGATGCCGTGGGACGACCCGTGGTCAACGGTTGTATTGGGAATCTTTGTAATCACAATGATGATTGGTCTTATCGGCAATGCGGTGCGGATTGTGAAGTACGACCTCCAGCAGAAGATGTGCCGCGTGGACATGGCGAAAGGTGCCAGCCGACGAAATGCCGCTCCGAACGAAATGGTGCTGACGGACGGCTTTCTGCGCTACCGCATCCGGCGGCAGGGGGAAGTGTGCTTCCTGCGGGTCGAAGCCTATGACATGGCGGCGGACGACTGGCGCGAGGAAGAGCCGGAACAGCGTTTCGCGTCGCGCCTGAAACTGCGGGACTATATGCGAGAAAAGGACTACGTTCCCGCCGAAGCCGATTGGGACAAAATGAGCGACGCGGCGTTTCTGCAATGGTGGAGGGAATATGAGAAAACAAGTGCTCGTGCCGGAAAACGTTGAAATGGCGGACATTCAGGCCATCCAGACGCGCATCAAAAAGCATAACCTCCTGACGGTGGCACTGCTGATTCCGCTGTTTGCCGGCTGTGCGCTGCGGGAATCCAGCGAAACGCTGGGCGGCATTGTCTTTGTGCTTTCGATTGCGCTGATGGTGCTGGGCTTCATTTCTGGTAGGGGCGACGAGAAGCGGCTGCCCGCGTACTGGGCGAAGTACCAGCAAAACCACCGGATGGACAACCTCCTGCGCGCGAACCTCGTTGGCGTGTGGCTCTGCGCCGAAGCGCGCGTGGCGGTGTACCGCGAGGGCAGTGACTACCGCGTGCAGCTGGATGTCCTCAATGAAAAGACGGGCGCGTGGGAAAACGACGAGCAGGACGAGGTTTTCCCGACGCTGGCGGATGTGCGCGAGTACGCGGCGCAGGAGGGGTATGAGCCGATGGACGTGGACTTCGAGCAGATGACGGACGAGGAGTTTCAGCAATTTCTGGACAGGAGCAGAATATAATGAAGAGAAAACACGCATGGGACGTGCCAGAAAACGTCACCATAGAGAAAATTCAGGAAATTCGGGAGCGAATAACGCAATGGGCGATTCGGGTGCTGCTGATGATGATTTTGCTCATTGTCGGCATTATCCTGATAGCGCTGGGGGATGACACCAAGCGAATCGGCAAGTACGTTGTGACGATTGCCTATCTGCTGATGATGCTGGGTGTCGTCTATATGGCGTACTTTCGGAATATTCAAATAAAATGCTGGGCGAAGTACCAGCAAATCCACCGGATGGACAATCTGCCGCAGACGAACCTTGTCGGCGTGTGGCTCAGCAATGAGACGCGAATCGCGATTACCCGCGACGGGGAGGCGTACCGCGTGCAGGAGAGCATCAGCAACAGCCGGAACGGCGCATGGATGACCGACGAGCAGGGGAGGACGTTCTCGAAAATTGGCGACGTGCGCGAATATCTGGCGCAGGCGGGATTCAAGGCGGGAAAGGCGGACTTCGAGCAGATGACGGACGAGGAGTTTCAGCAATTTCTCGATGCGCATCGAATCTGATACTATTTCCAGATTCATCTGCGCCATCTGCTTGCGCCTTTTCCCTTCTGGCGTCCGCTCATTCCACTTAGCGTAGCGCTGCTACGCTGCGTTTCATTCACGTTAGCCAGAATGAAAAATTCGCGGCGCATCTTGGCGCATTCTTATCTGGAAATAGTATGACAAAGCGCGTGCCCCGCAAAAGCACACAAAAAATCCCCCTCCGATGCCATTCATCCGAGGGGGATTCCTTTGCGCACAATTACCACCCGCGCCCGAAGCAGCTGCGCCGTGCCGCGCCCTGCTCGCCGGAAACGTACCGTGCGTTAAACGCCGCGTTTACTTCGCGCAGTTCCATCTCGCCGTCGATGTACGCTTGATACATCTCGATGATGCCCTCCGCGCAGCCATCGCAGGACGCGGAAATGTTGCCAATCGCGTCGTCGACAATCTGCTGGCGTTCCTCGCGGGTCGTGTCCTTAATCAGAATGCTGGTCATCGGGGAAAATCGCTCCTTTCAGGCGGCTGCTTTCACGCCGTCAATGTCCGGCGGCAGCTTCTGCATCTGCTCACGGTAGACGCGGCGCAGGCAAATCATCTCCGCCGCCGCCGTAATCGCCCACGAAACGATGTAGAGCAGGTACAAGCTCTCAATGGTGTGGAAGTACGCGAACACCGTGTACACCCAGATAATGCGGAACACGCACGAACCCATAATCACGATAACCGTCGGCACAAAGCTCTTGCCCAGCCCGCGGTTCGCGGCAATGGTGCAGTCCATGAAGGCGGAGAAGGCGTAGGAGCAGCCCATGATGCGCAGACGGATCATCCCGGCTTGCGCCACTTCCTCTACATTTGTGAAAATGCCGAGGAACTGCCGCCCGAAGATGACCAGCAGCGCACTCATGACAAGGGCAATGCCGAAGGAGAACACCATCGAGATGAAGTAGCTGTGGATGATGCGCTTGCGCTTGCCCGCGCCGTAATTCTGGCTCATGAAGGATGAGCAGGCGGTGTAAATGGCAGCCATCACGTCATAGACGAGCGCATCGGCGTTCGCGGCGGCGGCGTTGCCTTCCACCATCAGCTCATCAAAGGAGTTCACGCCCGCCTGAATGAACAGGTTCGCTATTGCGAAAATCGCGTTCTGCAAACCGGCGGGAATGCTCAGCGACAGCACCTGCTTTGCCTTGTGCGGCTCAATCCGCAGCATCGACCGTTCCAGCCGCACCACGCTCCCTGAACGGCGCAGGGACAAAATCACCAGCGCCGCCGAAATATACTGGGAGATGATGCTTGCCAGCGCCACACCCGCCGCCGCCAAATGGCAGACGATGACAAAGAACAGGTTCAGCAGGATGTTGATGACGCCCGCCATCGAGAGGAAGTAGAGCGGCTTTTTCGTGTCGCCGGCGGCGGAAAGCACCGCGTTGCCGAAGTTGAACACCGCCATAGCGGGCATACCGAGGCAGTAGATGCGCAGGTAGCTGACCGCGCCCGCCATCAGCACCGGCTTCGTGCCGAGCATGGAGAGCATTGCGGGCGTGAAAAGGAAACCCAGCGCCATGATGATAACGCCGACAATCAGCGAGAGAATCAGCGAGGTATGCACCGCCTCGTGCACGTCCTGGTCGTGCCGCGCGCCGATATACCGGGCGACGACGACGTTGACCCCGCTGCCCATGCCGATCAGGAAGCCGGTGAACAGCGAGACAAGAATCGAGGTAGACCCGACTGAGCCCAGCGCTTCCGGGCCTGCAAACTGCCCAACCACCGCCACGTCGGACATGTTGAACAGCACTTGCAGCACGTTCGTTGCCATCAGCGGCAGGGAAAACAGGATAATCTGCTGGACGAGCGGCCTGTGCGTCAGGTCGTGCGATTTGGATGCCATGATTTTGCTCCTTTGCGAAATCTTCCGCCGCTGATTATACACCGGAAAAACGAAACTGGCAAGAGGAAAAACAGCGTTTTGGGCGAATAATATCATATTGTAGTGGTGAGGATTTCGGCAGCCGCATCGGTTCTGCCGCAATCCCCATCAACCTGCTTAGAAGGAAACCGAAGGAGTCCAGAGGGCGATCGGAAAGCCCTCTGGTCGCGTCCGCAGACGCGATTCCCTTTGCAACAAAAACAGCCTATACAATAAGGAAAGAACTGCACCCCAAAAGGAGCGAAAAATCCGCTATGCACGATTACCGGGCAATCTTCCTCGACATCGACGGCACGCTCACCCAGCCGGGGCATTCCGCGCCGCCCGTATCCGCCGTCGCTGCCATCGAATCCGCCCGCCGCTTGGGGCGCCGCGTTTTCCTCTGCACCGGCCGCTGCGAAGCGATGCTCAAGCCGCTTCTTCATTGCGCTGATTTTGACGGCTACGTTGCGTCCTCCGGCGGATTGGTGGTCGTCGGCAGCCGCGATGTCTTCGACTGCCCCATGACCCCGCAGGAGCAGGCGCATGTGCTGACGGCGCTGTCGGATAACGGCGTGTTCCGCACCGTGCAGACCCGCATGGGCGCGTACTGCGACGAGGGCTTCCGTGATTTTCTCCGCGCCCGTGACGTGCAAAACGGCAGCAGCGAGCTGCTCCGCTGGCGCGAGGCCATCGAGCGGCGATTGCAGATGCAGCCCATGCGCGATTACGGCGGCGAACCCGTCTATTCCGTCGTGTGCATGTCCCCGACGCGGGCGCAGCTGGACAAAGCCATGGCGGAATGCAGCGAGTTCGACTTTGTACTGATGGACGACCGCCAGCACGACCTTGTGAACGCGGAAACCGCCAACCGCCGCTATGACAAGGGCAGCGGCGTCAAGCAGGTGTGCGCGGCAATCGGCGTTGACCCGGCGGACAGCATCTGTTTCGGCGACAGCCTGAACGATCTGCCGATGTTTGGCGCGGCGGGCTTCTCCGTCTGCATGGGCAATGGCGGGGAGGCGGCAAAGCAATCCGCGGACGCGGTCTGTCAATCGGTGGAGGCGGGCGGGCTGGCGAAGGCGTTCGCGGATTTCGGCTTGCTGGCATAAGCGGCGCATCCCCCGCATACCCTCAACCGAATCAACCGAGCGGGGAGGGAGACAAATGCGCAAACGCTCCTGCGGCGAGCGGCAATGGGTCATCTGCACGGGTCAGCGCGCGCTGATGATTGCGGGCGTCGTGCTGGTGGCGGCGGGGCTGATTGTGCTGCTGCTGTGCATCCCGGCGTGGGCGTGGGCGGCGCTGCTTGGCGTGGCGCTGGCAATCGCCGGGCTGGTGCTGATCTGTGTGGGGAGGAGGTGACAGAAATGCGGGTGCGGATGGTGTGCGTGAAGGTGCCGAAGCCCCTGCGCGGGGTTGTGCGGTTTCTGGTGAAGAAACGGCGGAAATCTTCATAAGTGATTGACAGATAAGCAAAAGCGTGCTATGATAGCATTGGTATCCGATAATTGCATAGGAACGGAATCAGAGGTGCGCACGCATCGTGTACCGCGGCGGAGGATGGCTTCCGAAGAGGCCGCGGGAAGGGGTGGTGCGCCGAAAGGCAGGGCAAACGAAGCCGCAGACCCTGTGCTTGGGCGCGGGCCGGACAGGTTCGTGACTGTCATCGGGGCAAAAAAACCCCGGCGGAGCGCTGATTCACTGAGACACCGCCTGTTCCTTATGGGCAGGGCATCATGCGGGCGACTGCATGGAAAATCGGGTCTTTGGCGCACCGCGAGCAGGATGGCTTGTGGTGGCTTTTTTTGAATCCGAATGGACAGGATACCGCAAAAAATCAGCAGAAACACATGGATGGAGGATACAGCCAATGGAGAAGTATCGTGTAGGCATTGTTGGCGCAACGGGCATGGTCGGTCAGCGCTTTATTTCGCTGCTGAAGGATCATCCGTGGTTTGAGGTGAACTGTGTGGCGGCGTCGGCGCGCAGTGCCGGAAAGACGTACCGCGAGGCGGTCGGGGAGCGCTGGGCGTTCTCGTGGGAGATTCCGGAAAAGGTGGCGGGCATGACCGTCGTCGATGCGGCGGATATTGACGAAGTGAGCAAGCATGTGGACTTCGTTTTCTGCGCCGTGGACATGAAGAAGGACGAAATCCGCGCGCTGGAGGAAGCCTACGCGAAGCACGAAATCCCGGTCGTGAGCAACAACAGCGCCTGCCGCGGCATCGAGGATGTGCCGATGGTCGTGCCGGAAATCAACGCCGATCACCTTGCCGTCATCGAAGCGCAGAAAAAGCGCCTCGGCACGAAGAACGGCTTCATCGCCGTCAAGCCGAACTGCTCCATCCAGAGCTATGTGCCCGCCCTGACCCCCCTGCTTGATTTTGAGCCGGAGAAGGTCAGCGTGTGCACCTATCAGGCGATTTCCGGCGCGGGCAAGACGTTCAAGACGTGGCCCGAAATGGTGGATAACGTGATTCCCTACATCGGCGGCGAGGACGAAAAGAGCGAAAACGAGCCGCTGAAGCTGTGGGGTCATGTGGAGGATGGCAAGATTGTCAACGCGACGCTGCCCGTCATCTCCGCACAGTGCCTGCGTGTCGCCTGCTCCGATGGCCATATGGCGGCGGTGTCCGTCAGCTTCAAGAAAAAGCCGACCATCGAGCAGATTAAGGAACGCTGGGCGAACTATGAGACGGAAGCGCAGCGCCTGGAGCTGCCGAGCGCGCCCAAGCCTTTCCTGCAGTATTTTGAAGACCCCTCCCGCCCGCAGACTCGCCTTGACCGCGATTTCCAGAACGGCTTCGGCGTGTCCATCGGCCGTCTGCGCGAGGATAAGCTGTTCGACTACCGCTTTGTCTGCCTGAGCCACAACACGGTGCGCGGCGCGGCGGGCGGCGGCATCCTGACGGCAGAGCTGCTCTGCCGCAAGGGGTACATTCCGCACCGGGTGTAATGCAAAAATCGTATAAATATCTGGAAGGAAGTTATCACAATGAAACCTTTGTTCACAGGCACTGGTACGGCGCTGATTACGCCTTTCAAGAACGGCGAAATCGACTGGGATGCGCTGGACAACCTCGTAGAAAGCCAGATTGCGGGCGGCGTGAGCGCGCTGATTGCCGCGGGCACGACGGGCGAACCATCGACGATGACGTGGGATGAGCACATTGAGGTCATTCGCTTCGTCGCCGAGCGCGCGAAAGACCGCGCCTGCGTCATTGCCGGCACGGGCAGCAACTGCACGCGCGAGGTCATCCACGCGGCGAATGTCGTCAAGGACTTCGGCGTGGCGGCGCAGCTGGTCGTCACCCCCTACTACAACAAGTCCACGCAGGAGGGGCTGGTGGCGCACTACACGGAGATTGCTGAAAAGACCAGCCTGCCGATTGTCGTCTACAACGTGCCCTCCCGCACAGGCGTGAACATCCAGCCCGCGACGCTTGAGAAGATTTGCCGCCTGCCGCAGGTCGTCGCCGTGAAGGAAGCGAACCCCGACGTGGCGCAGGCGATGGAGAAAATCAACCTCGTCGGCGACAACGCGACCTTCTACTGCGGCAACGACGACCTGACGATTCCGCTGATGGTGCTGGGCTTCCAGGGCGTCATTTCCGTGCTGAGCAACGTCATGCCCGCCGAAACGAGCAAGATGACGTCCCTCGCGCTCTCCGGCAACTGGGCGGAAGCGTCCAAGATGCAGCGTGACCTGCTGCCGATGGTGAAGGCGCTGTTCTGCGAAACCAGCCCGATTCCCTGCAAGGCAGCCATGAGCATGATGGGCATGTGCCGCAACGAACTGCGTCTGCCGCTGATTCCCATGCAGGAAGCCAACCAGCAGAAGCTCGCCGACATTATGCGCGGCTGGAAGCTGATTTAACCGCTTCCATTATAATAGCAGCTGCGAAAAAGACCAAGAAACATGGGTGTGCACTGCGAAGGTTTCCAAAGGGCGACCGCAGACGTTCGTCTGTTTTCATTGCCCTTTGGTCGCGTCCGCAGACGCGAAATCCTCTGCAACAAAAAAGCACAATTTTCTTAGGAAACACAAGGAGCAAAGAACAACGATGACCATCCTCATCAGCGGTGCGTGCGGCTTCATGGGCCGCGAGGTCGCCGCGCAAGCAAAATCCTCCGGCATTGACGTGGTGTGCGGTGTGGACATTGCCGCCGGGGTCGCCCCGTATCAGCCGGATTTCCCCCTCTATGCGAACTATGCCGACGCCCCCAAGGCGGATGTGGTGATTGACTTCTCCAACTGGAAGCCCGGCGCGAACGTGCTGGATTACGCCACGAAGTACCGCGTCCCGGTCGTCATTGCCTCGACGGGTCTGACCGACGAGCAGCTTCATCAAATCGCCGAAGCGTCGAAAGTCGTGCCGATTTTCCGCTCCGGCAACATGAGCCTCGGCATTGCCCTGCTGCGCGCCCTCGCCAAGAAGGCGGCAGGCGTCCTTGGCGATGCCTTTGACGTGGAAATTGTCGAAGCGCACCATAACCGCAAGCTCGACGCGCCCTCCGGCACGGCGCTGATGCTCCTGGACGCGGTCAAATCTGCCTATCCGGATGAGCGCGAAGCCGTTTTCGGCCGCCACGGACGCGACTGCAAGCGCCAGCATCAGGAAATCGGGATGCACTCCCTGCGCGGCGGCACGGTCACGGGCGAGCATGAAGTCTGCTTCTTCGGCACGGGCGAGAGAATCCGCATCAGCCATAGCGCGGAGAACCGCGGCGTGTTTGCTGCGGGCGCTTTGCGTGCGGCGGCATTCCTGATGAATCAGCAGCCCGGCATGTACAGCATGGACGACGTGGTGGGACAACTGTAACCAGTTTGTGGGATGACGGAAATTTTCCGCCGTCCCATTTTCGGTATTCTCGCAAAAAAACATGAAAACAGTTGTTACTTTTCGCTGAAAAGGACAAACTGAGTTCATAAAGCCATGGTAGAATCAACATCGATGGGAGGGATACCAACGCATGAATGAAGTCAAAACCCCGAAAAAACCGCTGATTGTCTATTACGCAATCGCGATTCTGGTCGTGCTGCTGATTAACACGCTGCTCGTGCCGATGGTGAGTCAGGCACGCGTGAAGTATGTCGATTACGGCACGTTCATCCAGATGACCGAAGAGGACAAGATTTCTGAAGTTCAAGTGCAGGACAATCAGATTATCTTCGTCACCAAGGAGGACGAAGCCAATAAGAACGCTGTTTATTACCGCACGGGCAAGATGGATGACCCGGAGCTGACCAGCCGCCTGTCCGAACACGGCGTGAGGTTCGACAAGGAAATTGTGGAGGAAACGTCGCCGCTGCTGTCGTTCCTGCTTTCCTTCGTCTTCCCGATTGTGCTCTTTATCGCGCTGGGGCAGCTGCTCACACGCCAGCTGATGAAGCGCATGGGCGGCGGCAAGGACGCGATGTCCTTCGGCATGGGCAATTCCAATGCCAAGGTATATGTGAAGGACAGCGCGGGCAGCATTAAGTTCGACGATGTGGCGGGCGAGGACGAAGCGAAGGAGAACCTGAGCGAAATCGTCAACTACCTGCATGACCCGTCGAAGTACCGCGATATCGGCGCGTCGATGCCCAAGGGCATTCTGCTCGTCGGCCCGCCCGGCACAGGCAAAACCATGCTCGCCAAGGCAGTCGCGGGCGAAGCGAACGTGCCGTTCTTCTCCATTTCCGGCTCGGAATTTGTGGAGATGTTCGTCGGCATGGGCGCCAGCAAGGTGCGCGACCTGTTCAAGCAGGCGAAGGAGAAAGCGCCCTGCATCGTGTTTATTGACGAAATCGACGCCATCGGCAAGAAGCGCGACGGCGGCAAGTTCGGCGGCGGCAACGACGAGCGCGAACAGACGCTCAACCAGCTGCTGACCGAGATGGACGGCTTCGAGGGTAGCAACGGCGTTATCATCCTCGCCGCGACGAACCGCCCCGAATCCCTTGACCCCGCGCTGACCCGCCCCGGCCGTTTCGACCGCCGCGTGCCCGTGGAGCTGCCGGATTTGCAGGGCCGCGAAGCTATCCTCCGCGTCCACGCGAAGAAGATTAAGACCGAGCCGAACATCAACTATGCGCAGATTGCGCGCATGGCGTCCGGCGCATCCGGCGCGGAACTGGCGAACATCGTCAATGAAGCCGCCCTGCGCGCTGTCCGCAACCACCGCACCGCCGCGTCTCAGGCGGACATGGAGGAATCCATCGAGGTCGTTATCGCCGGCTATCAGAAGAAAAACGCGATTCTCACCGACAAGGAAAAGAGCATCGTGTCCTACCACGAAATCGGTCACGCGCTCGTCGCGGCGCTGCAGAGCCACTCCGCGCCCGTGCAGAAAATCACCATCGTGCCGCGCACGTCCGGCGCGCTCGGCTACACGATGCAGGTCGATGAGGGCAACCACTACCTGATGACCAAGGACGAAATCATCAACAAGATTGCGACGCTGACGGCGGGTCGTGTTGCAGAAGAGATTGTGTTCGGCTCAATTACGACCGGCGCGTCCAACGACATTGAGCAGGCCACGAAGCTCGCCCGCGCGATGATTACCCGCTACGGCATGAGCGACGAGTTCGGCATGGTGGCAATGGAGACGGTCGAAAACGCCTATCTGGGCGGCGACACGTCCCTGTCCTGCTCGGCGGAAACGCAGGCGCGCATTGACGCGCTGGTCGTCTCCATCGTCAAGGAGCAGTACCAGAAGGCGACGCAGATTCTGACCGAAAACCGCGCGAAACTCGATGAGCTGGCGAAGTACCTGTACGAAAAGGAAACCATCACCGGCGAAGAGTTCATGAACATCCTGAACAAGAAGGAAGCCTGATTGCGCCCGTAATCCAAACCAACAAGTAAATAACCAATCGGAGAATAGGGAGAAAATCAACCATGAAGAAATTCCTGACCAGCAAGATTGGCAACATCCTGCTGTGCATCGCTGAAATCATCGTCGGCGTGCTGCTGCTCGTCAACCCCGACGCCGTCACCTCCGCCTTCATCATCGGCGCGGGCGCTGTCATGATTCTTACGGGCATCGTCTTCTGCACGCTGTATTTTGTCGGCGAAGCAGAAAAAATGGTCATCAAGCAGCTGCTCTTCAAGGGCTTGCTGCTCATCATCCTCGGCGTTCTGTGCGTGACGCAGTACGGCGTGCTGCTGGCGGCGCTGCCGTTCGTAACGTGGGTGTACGCCATCGCCATGCTGATTCTGGCGGCGTATAAGGTGCAATGCACCGTGGATATCCTCCGCCTGAGCGGCATCCGCTGGTATTTCCCGGCGATTTCCGCGGCGCTGGCAGTTGTGCTGGCGCTGTTCATCCTGCTCAACCCGAACACCGCGATGAACATCGTCTGGGGCTTCATGGGCGTGTCCATCATCCTCGAAGCCGGGCTGGAAATCGCGACGATTATCCTGCTGAAGTAAAGGCTGCTATTGGCGTCCGCTGGAAACGCTTCCGGCGGGCGCTTTTGGTATACTGTACACTTGCGTGACTGCAAACGCTGAAAGGTAGAAGATAGACGTGGCAAAACCTAACAAATTCTTCGGCAACAGTCCGAACCCCGCCGTCGCCCTGCCTGCGTGGGGGATGCTGATCATGGCGCTCGCGCTCGTGTTCCTCCCGTCGCTTCGAACTGCCGCGCTGATTCTTTATGCGGCGGATTGGCTTGCACTCGGCATTGCGGCACTGACGGCGAAGCGCAAGCAGTCGCTTGTGAACTATTGGGGGTCGTGTGTGCCAATTGTCGTCGCGATTGTGCTGCTAAACTTTTGGTATAGAAGGTATACCACGCCGTGGATGCGAAATATTTTTCTTGTCGCGCTTGGCTTCGTGCTGCTGACCCTGCCAATGCTGTTGATTGCGGAGAAGCAAGTTCCGAACATGCGGGCGGGAAGGGAAAAATACTGGCTGCGTGCGGTAGCGCTGACGATGCTGGTGTTCCTTGCCGCCATGAGCTGGGCAGCTGCAAGCAACATCACGTTCGACCAAAGCGCGGGCAGTCTGCGGACTGCCTGCATCACCGAAAAGTGGCGAAATAGCAGCCGCACCGGAGGGCAGTATCACATCCGGGTCGCGGTGGAGGGGCTGGCGGAATCGCTGAACTTTGATGTCGGGCGGGATGCGTATCGCCGTTTATCCGAGGGGGACGCCGTCACGGCGACGGAGTATCCCGGTTTCTGGGGCGCACCGTATTACGACGTGACGCTGCCAAAGTCGCAGAAGGAGAATTGATATGACCCAAAGCAACAAGTACGCCGCAAGGAAGCCTTTCACCCCGAAACCCGTGGTTTACACCGCGTGGGGACTTCTGCTGGCGGCGCTGGTGATGCACTTCGTCCCGGCGCTGGAAACCGTCGCGCTGATTCTCTACGCGGTCGGGCTGATTGCGCTCTGCGTCCTTGCCCTGACCGCCCCGAAGAAAGGGACGCTCGCCGTTCCGCGCGTGTTCCTGCCGATGCTGGCGGCGGCTTTCCTGATTCTGGACTGCGCATTCGGGATGCGTCCGGACGAATCGTCGCTGGTGTGGCGGAGCATCCTGCTTGCACTGATTTTGCTGATTCCGCTGCTGATGGCGGAGAAACAAGCAGCCGCCGACATTGACCGGGGCAGATTCGCCGCGCGGGTGTTCATCGTCGTTGGGGTGCTGTGGATGACCTGTGCGTTCTGGCTGGTCGCGACGAACTCGGTGTTTGACGCGGACGTCGGCATGTCGCACATCAGCACCGTCACGCAGATGCGGACAGAAGGGGATTCCTGCCATATGGACGTGGTCTGGGACGGCAGGACGCTGGATTTTCCGGTCAGCAAGGAGGATTTCAGCGAAATAGCCGCGGGGGACAAGGTGCTGGTGACGGCGTACGACGGCTTCTGGGGTGCGCCGTACTACACATGGGAAATCCCTCAATCCCCCTGAAAAAACAGCAGGAATCCCGAAAAAGCCTTGCACTTTTGGGCGAAATGGCGTACAATAGCCTTGCCTGTGATTCGCATCGGGCAGAGTAGCTGAATCCGCGTTAAGTGTTCATGAACGGGGAGTTGTCATGAAACGAAGCCGCACGGCGGCGCGGTGGGTTCGGCGCATCCCGCTGTCTTAGGGAAGTTTTGGATGTACGCATTGCATCAGAGCTTCCGTGGTGCTGCCTCCTGCGATCTGGGAAAATCATTCGCTTAGGAGGCGCTTTTTGTGATGTCACAATCCGTTTTCCATGCCCGCTACTGGCGGGACTGCGCCCGGCTGACCACCCAGAAGCTCTGCGTGATGGGCGTGCTGATGGCGCTGCAAATCATCCTCAGCCGCATCACGGCCATCAACCTCGGCAACTGGCTGCGCATCAGCTTCGGCTTTCTGCCCAACGCCATTGCCGGATACCTGCTCGGCCCCATCGGCGGTACGCTCGTCGCGTGGGGGAGCGATGCCCTCGGCACCATCCTCACCGGGCAGGCGATTAACCCCGGTCTGTCCGTCACGGCGGCGCTTGGCGGCTTCTTCTACGGGCTGATGCTGCATAAACGTCCGGTTACAATTTGGCGGACGATGGCGTGCCTGCTCGTCGTGTCGCTGGTGTGCCACTTCCTGCTGAACACCTACTTTCTGGCGATGGCAGGCTTCACCGCGGTGTCCGACGGCGCGGATTATCCCGCGTTTGTCCGTGAGCTTGTCCGCCCGATTTACGGCGAAGGCGCAACGATGCCCGCGTGGATCAGCGTCTGCAACCGTTTCATCAAGCAGGTCGTCGTCTACCCGGTCAATGTCGCGATGCTGCTGCTGATGCTGCGCGGCGTGCAGCGGATGCCGAACGCAGTGACGCACTTGTGAAGGAGAATCCCCCTGAATGACACCTGAAGAAAACAAACAGTTAATCCTCGCCGAGCTTGACCGTCTCTATCCCCAGCCCAAGCCCGAACTGCATTTCACCAACCCCTACGAGACACTGGTGGCGGTCATGCTGTCCGCCCAGTGCACCGACAAGCAGGTCAACAAGGTCACGCCCGCCGTGTTCGCGCGTTTCCCCGACGTGAAGAGCATGGCGGAGGCGGATGCTGCCGAGCTGTACCCGCTGGTGAAAAGCTGCGGCTTCAAGAGCAAGGCAAGCAACATCATCGCCGCGTGCCGGATGATTCTGGCGGAGGACGGCGGCGAAGTCCCGCGCACCATGGAAGCGCTGACCCGTCTGCCGGGCGTCGGGCGCAAAACGGCGAACGTTGTTATGTCCACGGCGTTCCATATTCCGGCAATTGCGGTGGATACGCACGTTTTTCGCGTCAGCAACCGCCTTGGGCTGGTGGATGCGCCCGACGTGCTGAAGACGGAGATGCAGCTGCGCGCGCTGATTCCGCAGGACAGGTGGAGCGACGCGCACCACTGGCTGATTTTTCACGGTCGAAGGGTGTGCAAGGCCCAGCACCCCCTGTGCGACGAATGCACGCTGCGCCCGTGGTGCAAGAAGTACAACAGCGAAACCGAATAACCCTTCGCCCGACTGCGCCCCACCGCCAGTCGGGCATTTTTCATGCCCCAAAGCGCACACATAATGGTTCTTCACGGAAAGTTGGGGGGAGCAAACAAGGGCTTAGGCGAAGCACCGAAAAGCTGCACGCGGAAGGAGCATGAAAGCGCGACCAACTCAATCGCGAAAAGGG
>ENA-OYZV01000175-OYZV01000175.1-human-gut-metagenome-genome-assembly--contig:-NODE-175-length-21312-cov-6.362045_pt1 | contig 21312 bp, 18 predicted proteins | sample MGYA00244203_ERZ653490 | MGnify/ENA primary metagenome ERZ653490 (study PRJEB26926, sample SAMN06165086) | human gut metagenome | biome: ENVO:00009003; feature: ENVO:2100002; material: ENVO:00002003...
GCATCGGCTACCGCTACGACTTCTAACAAGAAAGAAAACACAAGGAGGGGGCCCCACCCCCGAAAGGCCTTCCTCCTGACCCTCCAGAGCCGTTCCGGAACAACTCCGGAACGGCTCTGTTGCTTAGGGGAATCCCGCTAAGCCGATACGGTGCGGGGAGGTAGTTTTTACAATATATTGGAATGATTTTTATTAAAATTGTTTTTTCACCGCAGTCAATAAATGGAACCCCGTAAACATTGAAAATACCGGTATGAGGAAGAATGATGCCGCTATGAACGGCGTATTCCTTCTGCAACCTTGGGAATGAATGCCGCTGCCAATCCGCAGGATGCGCTGCCCTTTCAGCCATCCTGGCTGTGAAGCCGAAACGGCAGTCATCATTCATTGTCCATGAAGTAGGCCTGCAAAATACAAATGATATGCAGGACAATAGGAACGAGTGCAAAGATGAACCAATACAGGAGGCCGTAAGCCGCACCCACCACCAGGAACCAGATGATGGCCTGGACAAAGTGGCCCTTGTACAACTGGCCGAGACCGGGAATAAATAGGCTTAAAATGGCTGCTAAAAAAGATTTCATATGCTGGCTGGGTAAGAAATGGCCGCACGGAAAAAGGTTCGCGTGCCTGTAACGGTTGAGAGCCTTCCTTCTTCCCTCACGTTCAATCTCCCGGCACCGCCCTGTCATGAATGACGGTTTTCCCGGAGCGAATGAAACCGACGCGGCAGGGAACGGTAGGCAGTCATGTTCAAGTCTTGACCGCCGCATGGGCTATGTTACCCTCCCCGCGCACAGGGCACTCATGTTAGAAGGGTAGAGACCACCATGTCCATTGAACTGACTCGCAATTTCTCCATTATCGCTCACATCGACCACGGAAAGACCACCCTTTCCGACCGGCTGCTGGAAAAGACGAATACCATTTCCGAACGGGAGAAGCAGGATCAGCTTCTGGATGCCATGGACCTGGAGCGGGAAAAGGGCATCACCATCAAGTCCCACCCCGTTACCATTTTCTACAAGGCCGGGGATGGAAAGACTTACAAGCTCAATCTGCTGGATACGCCGGGCCATGTGGATTTCTCCTATGAAGTGTCCCGTTCCCTGGCGGCATGCGAGGGAGCCCTCCTTATTGTGGACGCAGCTCAGGGAGTGGAAGCCCAGACACTTGCCAACATGCACCTGGCCATGGATCTGAACCTGGCCATTATCCCCGTCATCAATAAGATTGACCTTCCCAGCGCCAACCTGCCCAAAGTGTACCGCCAGCTGGAGGACATCGTCTGCATCCCCCATGAGGAAGCCATCCATGCCTCCGCCAAGATGGGCATCGGCATTGACGATATTCTGGAAGCCGTTGTTCAGCGCATCCCTCCGCCTGAAACGGAACAGGACGGCCTTCTGCGCGCCCTGGTGTTCGATTCCGTTTACGACGCCTACCGCGGCGTAGTCTCCTATGTGCGCGTCATTTCCGGCAGCGTGCACCGCGGCATGAAAGTCAAACTTTTCGCAACGGACGAAGTGTATGAAGTGAAGGAAGTGGGTATCTTCACTCCCAAAATGACCCGAACGGATTCCCTGGAAGCCGGTGACGTAGGCTACATCATCGCCAACATGAAATCCGCGGCTGATGTCAAGATCGGGGACACGTATACGGATTACATGCGCCCCTGCCCATCCCCCCTGCCCGGTTTCAAGGAAATCCGCCCCATGGTCTTTTCCGGCATTTATCCGGTGGATTCCTCCGATTTTGAAGCCCTGAAAGCGGCCATGGCGAAGCTTCAGATTAATGACGCCGCTTTCTCCTTCCAGGCGGAATCTTCCGTAGCTCTGGGCTTCGGGTTCCGTTGCGGCTTCCTTGGCCTGCTCCATATGGAAATTATCCAGGAGCGTCTGCGCCGGGAATTCAACATGGATATCATCTCCACCTACCCCTCCGTGATTTATGAGGTCACCAAGACCAATGGAGAGGAAATCAATGTGGATAATCCCAGCCTGCTCCCGGAACCGCAGGAAATTCAGGAAATCCGGGAACCTATCGTCAAGGTGTTCATTATGCTTCCTGGGGAATACATCGGGGATATCATGCAACTTGTCCTGGAAAAACGCGGCAGCGTGGACAATACGGAGACCATTGACGACATGCGCGTAATGCTCACCTGCACCGTCCCTCTGGCGGAAATTCTGGTGGATTTCAACGACAAGCTCAAATCCATGACGCGCGGCTACGGCTCCATGGATTATGAATACGCCGGCTACCAGGCCGCCAAGCTCATTAAAATGGACATGCTCATCGCCGGGGAACCGGTGGATGCTTTCTCCATGATCGTTCACCAGGACAAGGCAGCCTCCCGCGGCAGGGAACTGGCGGAACGCCTGAAAAACGTCATTCCCCGCCAGCTCTTCACCGTCGCCATTCAGGCCTGCATTGGCGGAAAGATCATTGCCCGGGAAAGCATCTCCCCCATGCGCAAGGACGTGACGGCCAAATGCTACGGCGGGGACGTCACCCGCAAGCGCAAACTTCTGGAAAAGCAGAAGGAGGGCAAAAAGCGCATGAAGGCCATCGGAAAAATCAACATTCCGCAGGAAGCGTTCATCAAGGTGCTGAAAACGGGGGATTAACCCATTTTCTTCCCTCAAGGCATCCAAACGGGGTCTTCTGCTTCCTTCCCGGATTTATACATTTTTCCGTTTGAATATGGGCCATGAAACACCTCCTGCACTACTTCCCCAACCATCCCCGGGAGGAGGAATGCTACATCAGGCTGGCCGGCTACCGGGAAGAGGAGGAAATCGACGAGCTGATCTACCGGACCGTGGGCCGCATTCCGGGGTCCGAATTCCTGTTCAGGGGAAACCGGGGCAAACGGTACGAAAAGAAGCTGCGCACCAGCAGGGTGAGCCACATCAACGATCGCTACATGCACCCCCTGGATATCGCCATAAGGGACCGGAAGCAGAAGGAACAGGAAGCCAGGAAATACTGAAACCGCCGCGGCCGTTGAACAATTCCCGGTTGCGCATTTTTCCCTGTTATGCTATCAGGTCAGTCATGAGTCTGCCCAGGCTGTCCATGCTCCTGTTTGCGTCCGCGGCTCTCTGTTCCTGCGTGGGAACCTCTCCGGAACAGGAAGAACCAAAGGTAAAAAAAAGCCTTTCGGAATACATGCAGGATAACAAGACCAATTCCATCGCCAATGTGCCGACGGGGCTGTTGAGCACTACTCCGAATCAGCAACAGGCCACCCATCTTACCGCCACCACACAGGAGGAAATGACCAGGGCAGACAGCGGGGCCGTCTATTACACGGACGCTCATGACCCGGACGCCCCCATCCCCGGGCTGGAAGAAGCTTTCGCCCAGCGTAAGGAAAACGAACGCTGGATCCAAAGCTATCCCACCGCCCTCCGGGAAGCCCAGAGTACCGGAAAACCCATTCTCATCTGGTTCCACCATTCCGTGGGCAGCCCTCCCAGCAAAAAGCTGGGGGCAGAACTTCTCCATACGAAGGAATTTGAAGACTGGGCGAAAAGGAATGTCGTCCGCGTCTGTTACGACCAGGCGGAAAAATTTGAAAGCGAACCTGTTTACAGGAAGCGCCAGAAGATGCTGGAGTATGTGAAAAAGGCTCCCTCCCTGTTTGGCGTGAGAGGAACGCCCGTGCTTCTGGTCATGTCTCCGGACGGCTCCAAAGTGGATACGTTGCGCGGTTATTATACCGGACAAAACGCCCTTTATTTTGACCAGATCAAGAACAGCGTCAAACTGGCGAAGCAGCAATATGAAGAGTTTAAAAAAACGCTGATTCCCAAAGGCTACCGGGTCTGGACAGGAGTCAACGGAAATACCGTCTTCGCCAAGCTTTCCCGTTATTCGGAAAAGACCCAGACCCTCTGGCTTCAGGAGCTGGACGGGCACCAGAGCAGAACATCCCTGAAAAGGCTCAGCCTTGAAGACAGAACATGGCTCCTGGAGCAGAAAGAATCCCATGAAAACAACGGCCGGAACAAGCGCTCCGGCCCACGTGGCGCCTGAACGGCTTTTCTCCTGCCGTCCGGCTGCGGAACGGCTTATTCATGGGCTTCCGCTCCATCCCCATTTTTGTATTGAAATATGAAACTGATGTTTTATTTTTCCTAAAACTCTCTTCCAGCGTTTTTTCTTTCGGGGATGTGGTCTTTTCCGGACCGGCAGGAATGCCCTTGCGGACAAATTCTGCCGCATCCCCCTCCAACCATTCGCCTGTTTAATTCATGATTTCAACAATGAACCGTCATGCCGCCACCGCCCTGATGCTTGCGGCCTGTTCCCTGTCCGCTTCCGCGGACCAGCCTCAAAAGCAGACGCCGGACCAGCGCCCCAACATCGTGGTCATTGTCACCGACGACCATTCCTACCAGACCCTGGGCACCTGTGAAAAGGATTCTCCCATGCCTTATCCGAACTTCCGCAAACTGGCGGACGAAGGCATGGTCTTTGACCGGAGCTACTGCGCCAACTCCCTGTGCGGACCTTCGCGGGCCTGTATTTACACTGGCCGCCATTCCCACATGAACGGGTACCTCTTCAACGAACATGCGGCTCCCTTTGACGGTTCCCAGCCCACTTTCCCGAAAATGCTCCAAAAGGCCGGTTACCAGACGGCTATTGTCGGCAAGTGGCACCTGGAAGCCATTCCGCCGGGCGCCAAGGGAGATACGTCCAAATATGAATCCGACCCCACCGGATTCGATTACTGGGAAATTTTCCCCGGCCAGGGCAACTATTTCAATCCGGATTTCATCACTCCCGGCAAGGACGGCAAACGCGTGGTGAAAACGGAGCCCGGCTATGCCACGGAACTGGTTACGCAAAAAAGCCTCAAATGGCTGGACCAGAGGGACAAGAACAAACCCTTCATGCTCGTCGTGGGCCACAAGGCACCCCACCGTTGCTGGTGCCCCTCCATTCAGAATCTGGGCCGCGCCAAACAGTATGCGGACGCCATTGACCCGCCCGCCAATCTGGAAGACGATTTTGCAGACCGCCCGGAATTCCTGAAAATGACGGAACAAACCCTGCTCAACCATTTCAACGTATGGTCTGACGAACACCTGATCAAGGAGGTGGTCCCCGAAGACATCCAGAAAATGCTTTCCTGCCCGGAATCCAAGACCCTGCATACTCAGTATGACTGGGAAATGCCGGAATGGGTGCGCATGGACCCGCAGCAGAAGGAAGCCTGGTACAACTACCACAAGGCCCGTACCGTACAGCTTGTCAAAGATATTAAAAACGGGAAAATCAAAACGCAGCGCGACATTTTGCTGCGCCGCTGGCGCCATTATATGGAAGACTATCTGGGCACCGTTCTTTCCGTGGACGAAAGCATCGGCCAGATCATGGACTATCTGAAACAAAACGGTCTGGACAGGAATACGCTGGTGCTCTACTGCGGAGACCAGGGATTCTACATGGGCGAACACGGCCTGTACGACAAGCGCTGGATTTTCGAAGAATCCTTCCGCATGCCCCTCATCATGAGATGGCCGGGCCACATCAGGCCGGGCGTGCGCTCCTCCGCCATGGTGCAGGAACTGGATTATGCTCCCACTTTCTGCGACGTGGCCGGGGTAAATACCAAGGAAAATATGAATACCTTCCAGGGCCGCAGCCTCACTCCCCTGTTCAAGACCGGAGAACATCAGGATTTCAAAAACCGTTCTCTTTACTACGCCTTTTACGAAAATCCGGGTGAACACAACGCTCCGCGCCATGATGGCCTGCGCACGGACCGCTACACGCTGTCCTATATCTGGACCAGCGACGAATGGATGCTCTTTGACAACCAGAAGGACCCGGCCCAAATGCACAACGTCATCAACAAACCGGAATATGCGGAAACCGTGAAAGAACTCAAAGCCCTGTACGGCAAGCTCCGCAAAGACTACCAGGTACCGGAAGGCTTCCCCGGGGCCACCGGCAAACTGGCCGTCAAGCCGCAGTGGGACTGCGCTCCCTCCAGAGATTGACGCCGCCATTCACCGTTCCTCCCGAAACAGGTTGTCCGGAACACGCCATTGACGACGGAGGGACAGGGTTTAAATCCTCACACAAACAACAACCATTACCATACGCGCCGCATGAAATCAATTTTGCTAGCCGCAGCGTTCCTGGGCTCCCTCTGCTGGGCCGGAACCAATCCCTACAACATTATTCCGGAACCCGTCAACGTGACGACAACTTCCGGAACTACCAAAAACCTCAAAATCGTCCATGAGCAAAAAGTCGCCGGACTGGGCAATGAAGGGTATGCCATGAAACTGACGCCCGGCGGCGTGGAACTCCGTTATACCACGCCCAACGGGAAGGCCATGGCCATGGCGACCCTGTTCCAGCTCCAGGACCAGCTTTCGGATACTCCTGAGGGACTTCCCTGCGGCAGCATCCAGGATTCCCCCGACTTCGGCTGGCGCGGCATGATGGTTGACGTAGGCCGCTACCACTATCCCATGAAGGAGATCTACAATTTTGTGGACGCCATGCATTATTACAAATACAACGTCCTGCATCTCCATCTGACGGAAGACCAGGGCTGGCGTCTCCCCGTGCCGGGCTACGACAAGCTCCGCACCATCGGCGCCGTCCGCCCCTCCGCTCCGGAAAGCCAGAACAACTCCCTGCTGGCCAATGAAGGCATGTATACCAAGAAGGAGCTCCAGGACCTGGTAGCCTACTGCAAAGCGCGCGGCATCCAGGTACTGCCGGAAGTGGAAATGCCGGGTCATAACATGGCCCTGGCCGCGTCCTATCCCGAATTCTGCTGCAACACCAAACGGGCCCAAGTATGGACGCACGGCGGTGTTTCCTCCAAGCTGATTTGCCCGCAGAAACCGGCCACTAAAAAGTTTCTTAAGGATACCTTCAATACCGTCCAGCAGATATTCCCTTTCCCGTACATCCACATCGGCGGTGACGAATGCCCCATGGGGGACTGGAAGAAGTGCCCGGACTGCCAGGCCGCCCGAGCCAAAAAGGGCCAGAGGGATAATGTGGAAGCCCAGATGAGCGATTTCACGAAAAGCCTAACGGCCATGCTCGCCAAGCACCGGAAAAAGCCCATCCTGTGGTATGACATCAACAAGAGCTATTACCACAAGGGGGAAACCGTCATGTCCTGGCTGCCGGGAGAATTCCCGCGTTGCATTGATAAGACGAAGGAACAGGGCATCGACCTCATCGTCACCCCCCAGTTCAAGTATTATCTGGCGCGTACCCAGATGAAATTCCCGGCGGACGACGTGCGCGCCCGGCCCGGCGGAGCTCCCATCCTGCTGAAAGACTGCTACAACTTCGATCCCCGCAACGGACGGGACAAGAATGACGTCAAGCACATCAAGGGAATCAACCTCTGCATGTGGGCGGAATGGATTCCCTCCGGCGAATTGCTGATGTACATGACCTACCCCCGCGCCATGGCTGTTTCCGAAACCGCGTGGGGCAGCCACAAGAACCGTCCAAGCCTGGAAGAGTTTGAAAAGAAAATGGAAACCCACAAGAAACATTTCCAGAAGCGTTTCGGCTATACTCTGGAACGCACTGTGGAAAACAAACCCTACCGGGAAAAATTCATCACCCAGGAGGAAATCGAACGTATTAACGAGAATTATAAAAAGGGCCAGCAAAACGCGGACAAATAGCGTTTCCCTTTCTCTCGCCATCCTCTGATTTCTTCAAAGCCGGGGACGCGGACAACCGCGGATCCCCGGCTTTCTTTTCCCGCTTGACCGGGAAGCCCTCTTCCCTTCTAATCGTTCCGCCATGTTACACCTTTACGATACCCGCACCAGAACGGCCCAGGACATTTCTCCCATGGATGGAAAAACACTGCGCTTTTACTGTTGCGGACCCACGGTGTACGGCCCTGCCCACATCGGCAATTTCCGCACTTTCGTGATGCAGGACGTCTTCCGCCGCGTCCTGGAACTGGGGGGGGTGCCCACCACGCATATCCGCAATCTGACGGATGTGGATGACAAAACTATCCGGGATTCTCAAAAGGCTGGCGTTTCTCTGGCGGAATTCACCGCAGGATGGGCGGATCTGTTCCACCGGGATTGTGCCGCCCTTAATTGCCTGCCTCCCCATGCGGAACCCTCCGCCGTGGGCCATATTCCCGAACAAATACGGATGGTTCAAATACTGGTGGAAAAGGGCCATGCCTATGTATCGGAAGACGGTTCCGTGTATTTCAGAATTTCTTCCTTCCCGGAATACGGAAGGCTTTCCCACCTGGACGAACGTGAACTGGATTTAGGAAAAACCGCCAATACCCGGTCCAACGCAGACGAATATGAAAAAGACTCCGTGGCAGACTTCGTGCTGTGGAAGAGCCGCAGGCCGGAAGACGGAAACAACTTTTGGCCCTCTCCCTGGGGAGAAGGCCGCCCCGGCTGGCACCTGGAATGCTCCGCCATGATCCATAAATACTTCGGCAATGACTTCGATCTCCACTCCGGCGGCGTGGATCTGGTATTCCCCCACCATGAAAACGAAGTGGCCCAGTCCCGCTGCGCCTGCGGCGGCGGCTTCGCGCGCCTGTGGTTCCACATCACGCACCTGCTGGTGGACGGAGGCAAGATGTCCAAATCCCTGGGCAACATGTACACGCTGGCGGATTTGGACAAACTGGGCCACAGGCCGTCTGCGGTCCGGTACGTGCTGGCGGGGGGCTATTACCGCCGTCCGTTGAATTTCACCCTTTCCTCTCTGGAAGACGCTAAAGCCGCGCTGAACCGCCTGTCCAAATTCGATATGCAGCTCAGGAACGCCTCCGGAACGGATTCCGTTCCCTCCTATGAGGAATTCTGCGAGGCATTCCCAGAATTGGGAATTTTCCAGCCGGCATGGGACAGCCTGAACGATGACCTGAACACTCCGGAAGCCCTGGGCCATGTTTTCAGCGCCATCAGGAAGGCGGATATCCCCTCCCTTTCACCGGAGGAGGCGGCCCGCCTGCGGAATGCCTTCCACTTTATTCTGGCCGCCTTCGGCATTATTCTGCCGGAGGAGGAACAGGAGGAAGCCCCGGAAGAAATCCGCACCCTGGCGGATCAGCGCTGGCAGGCCAAACAGAACCGGGACTGGACGGAAGCCGACCGCCTGAGGGCGGAAGTGGCAGCGCTGGGCTGGGTCATTAAAGACCGCAAGGACGGATACGACCTGGCACGCAAATAAACAAATGGACGCCTTTTCCTCTATTCCCAATCATACGGGCTTCACGGCCAGGAACCTGTTCATGGACGGGCAGGAAATCCTGAGAGGCGGAGCCTTCGCCAAAATAGCCCCCGGCGGCGGCGGCCCCCTTTCCCCGCACCGCCATGCCCATGCTCATTTATTCATTGTCACCCGTGGAACGGTTTCTGTCATGCTTGACGGAGAAGAAAGAACGGTTCACGAGTACGAATCCCAGCTCGTTCCCGGCGGCGTTCTCCATGCCGTCTGGAACAGGAATACGGAACCGGCGGAAATCCTGGGACTGACGCTGGAAACGCCTTCCTCCCCCACATCGTCAATTTAATGAGTTCCCGACAGCGCACCCTGGGCCATGCCGCCGCCCTCATGACCATTATCATTTGGGGGACCACTTTCGTCTCCACCAAGGTGCTCTTGCGGGATTTCACCCCCGTCACGGTTCTCTTTACCCGCTTTGTGATCGGATATGCCTTCCTCTGGTGCCTGAAACCGCGGGTTCTTCCATTCTCCGGTTGGAAAAAGGAGCTTCTGTTCGCCGGAGCGGGATTGACCGGGGTTACCCTGTACTTCCTGCTGGAAAACATCGCCCTGACCCGGATATCCCTGGCGGGGATCCGTCACAGATAACATGGAAGCAGTCAGATAGATATGTCTTTGCTATGTGCGACTCAGCCAAACGGCAAGGATAGTAATCGTACATAACAACGAAAAATATCGTGTGTACCGCACATATTCAGAAAAGGCAAAAATGATGAAAAGACGACTTTCCTGTATTTTCAATATGGATTCCGCTTGTGTGGAACTGAAATATTCCGATGGCGTGATGATTGCCATTGACACCATCGCCGTAGAAAATGAGGCGGCAGATACGATGCATCAGAGGTCAGAATTTGACTATTTGATTTACAACAAACCACTCGAATATGCCCGACTCGTCTTGGGCGGCGACCTGGATGGTTATCTGAAAGGAACGCCAGAGCATAGGCTAATGGATTAACTACACGAAACAGCACTGACAAAGGTTGCTTGCTCTGCCGGCGCTGTTTTACTATCTGCAACTTTAATGGATTTTGCCCCACATATTGCAAAACGCTATATTCGTGATATAATAAGAAGTGTAATTAGCCGACAGAAGAGAGTTATATATGCCGTTCAGCACAGAAATTAAGAGCTTCAGATTATCCCGCCTGATGAACCAGACGGAATTGGGCGGAGCTCTCGGTGTTTCATTTGCTACCGTGAATCGTTAGGAAAACGGGAAAGTACGCCCAAATCTCAAAGCAATGAAAGCATTAAAGCAGTATTGCGAAGAAAATACACTTTCTTACGAGGCATTGGAAAAGAGCTGGCGTGAGACCAAAATACAGGAGGATACAGTATGATTGACTTTAAAAATCTGGAGCAATACAGAGAAAACAATCGTATTGAGGCAAAGAAGGCTTTGGGCGGCTTGCCCAGAAGTATTTGGGAGACATATTCTGCCTTTTCCAATACCCTCGGCGGCATTATTCTGCTGGGCGTGGAAGAATGGGATGACAAAACCCTGCACACAGTCGATTTGCCCGCTCCCGACCGTCTTATCAAAGAGTTCTGGGACATCGTCAACAACCCCAATAAAACCAGTGTGAACGTGCTCTCCTCCAAGGATGTATTTGTCCAGGAAGTGGACGGCAACCACATTGTGGTCATCAATGTGCCTCGTGCAGAGCGTTCCTGTCGTCCTGTCTATGTGGACGGCAATCCCCTCTCTACCTATCGTCGCAATGGCGAGGGTGACTACAAATGCACCAAAGAGGAATATCAGGCTATGGTGCGTGATGCCTCCATCAAAACGCAGGATATGCTGGTGCTGAACGAAATGGATCTGGCCGTGTTTAATAGGGAAAGTGTACGCAGCTATCGGCAGCGGATGCGTCTCTCCCGTCCCGGTCATGTGTGGGAGGCTTTGGAGGATGAAGATTTTCTCTTGCAGCTGGGCGCTGTCGGCATTGGCACTGATGGCAAGAAGCATCCCACCTCCGCAGGACTTCTCATGTTCGGCAATGAGTACGATATTGCGCGGGAGTACAACACCTATTTCCTCGACTATCAAGAGCAGTATGATGCCGATACCCGTTGGACAGACCGCATCATTTCTTCCTCCGGCGATTGGAGCGGCAATGTGTACGATTTCTATTTCCGTGTCTACAACAAGCTGACACAGGACATCAAGGTTCCCTTCAAGATGGAGGGCGGGACCAGAGTAGACGATACCTCTGTGCATCAGGCGCTTCGTGAAGCTCTTGCCAACTGCCTTGTCAATGCCGATTATTACGGCAGACAGGGTTTGGTCATCATCAAGAAGAAGGATGCCATCACCATGTCCAATCCCGGCAACTTCCGCATCGAGATTGACACCGCAAAAAGGGGCGGTATTTCAGACCCCCGTAACGGCACCATGCTGAAAATGTTCAATATGATTGATATTGGCGAGCGTGCAGGAAGCGGCATCCCCAACATCTTCCGTGTTTGGCATGAACAAGGCTGGGCTGCGCCAGTAATTTCGGAAAGCTTTGAGCCGGACAGAATTATGTTATCGCTCTCTTTGAAAAAAAGCGACGATAAAAAAGTGACGATAAAAAGCGACGATAAAAAAGTGACGATAAAGAAAGCTCAGCAAAAGAATGAGATTATCATCTATCTAACCGACCATATATCTGCAAAAAACGCAGATATTAGTGAGCTTTTAGGCGTTAAAAGCACCCGCGTAAAGCAGCTTCTGAAAGAGTTGATTGACGAAGACGTTATCATCACAGAAGGCGGCAACAGAAACCGTGTGTACAAATTGAAGGCATAACACACACCTTACAGGAGATTTTGTCATGACGATATTAGGCAAAAAGCAAATGTCCGAAGAAGACATTAAATTGAATTATATTACTCCGGTCATTCTGAAAGGTTGGAAGGGTCACATCACAATGGAGACCAAGATTACAGATGGTCGCATCAACATTAGCGGCAATATTGTCGCTCGTAGCCAGCCCAAGTTTGCCGACTATATGCTCTACCTCAATGACGGCAAGCCTATTGCCGTCATTGAGGCAAAAGACAACCACCATTCTGTGTCTTATGGTTTGCAACAGGCAATGACCTATGCGCAGATGATGGATTTGCCGTTTGCGTATTCTTCAAATGGCGATGCGTTCTATGAGCATGACTTTTTGACTGGACAGGAACAGCAGATAGACCTGGACAAGTTCCCAACACAGGACGAACTGGTGGCAAGGTACTATGCAGAGTTGAATGGCGGCAAGGGCGTTTCCGATGCGGAAAAGAAAATCGTATCTCAGCCCTACTATTCCTCTCAGAACACATATCCTCCGAGATACTATCAGCGAAATGCGGTCAACAGAACCGTTGAAGCAATCGCCAGAGGGCAGCAAAGATTGTTGCTTGTTATGGCTACGGGAACAGGCAAAACCTATACCGCTTTCCAGATTGTATATCGTCTGCTCCGGTCTGACCTCAAAAAGAGGATTTTATATCTGGCAGACAGGAATATCCTTGTTGACCAGAGTATTTTGCAGGACTTCGCACCGCTTGAAAAGACCATCTACAAAGTGGACTTTTCCGACAAGGAGTGTCTGAACAAGATTGCTTCCCATGAGGTGAACTTCGCCCTCTACCATCAGATGGTAGGACAAAACGATGAAGAACACTTTAAGCAGATACCCTCAGAATATTTTGACCTCATTATCGTGGATGAGTGTCATCGTGGCAGTGCCAAAGAAGACAGCAACTGGAGAAAGGTATTGGAGTATTTTTCTTCCGCTACGCAAATCGGTATGACCGCTACGCCAAAGGAAAGCGAAAAAGTATCGAACATAGATTACTTCGGAGACCCTGTTTATATTTACAGTTTGAAACAGGGCATCGAAGACGGCTTTCTTGCTCCGTTTAAGGTTATCAATATCACGACCAATATCGGAGACGGATGGAGACCGTATCATGGACAGACCGACATCTACGGCAATCTGATTGAAGACCGTATTTACAACAACAGGGACTACGATTGCAACATCATTCTCAAAGACCGCATTGACGAGGTTGCAAGGGAAATTACGGAATATCTGAAAAGCACAGACAGGATGCAAAAGACCATTGTTTTCTGCGCTTCCGAAGACCATGCGGAACGCATGAGAATTGCCCTGATCAACCACAATGCTGATATGGTCAAGGAGAACCCCGACTACTGCGTGAGAATTACCGGCTCAGATGTATATGGCAAGTCCAAACTTGATTATTTCATCTCTGTGTCCAGTCCGTACCCTGTTATCGCAACAACTTCGGAGCTTCTTTCTACCGGGGCTGACTGCAAGATGACAAAGCTCATTGTTCTCGACAAGACCGTTGAGAGCATGACCACATTTAAGCAGATTATCGGGCGTGGAACCCGCATCAGAGAAAAGGACGGCAAGACACATTTCATCGTTATGGACTTTAGAAATGTGACACGCCTGTTTACCGACCCCGATTGGGACGGTCCCGTTGAACAGGACGAGGGCTTCCAGCATGGTGGCAACAAGCCGAAAGGCGGTGGTGGTGGAGGTGGCGAACCTCCTGTTGACTCCGTTGAAACCCCGATTGTCGATAAAGACGGCTGCCGAGTAAAGATTATCAACAAGGCTGTTTCTGTCTATGATGCCAACGGCAAGCTGCTGAGGCAGGAAGACATTATCGACTACACGAGAACCAATATTAAGGGCGAGTACGCTTCCCTGGCCGACTTTATCCGCAAATGGAAGACTTCCGACAAGAAGAAAACCATCGAAGAATCCTTGATGGCTATGGGTATCGACATAGAGGCTTTGAAAGCAGACCAGGGCATGGAAGATGTGGACGACTTCGACTTCATCTGCTATGTGGCATACGGCACAAAGCCGCTGACCCGTAAAGAACGGGCCAACAATGTCAAGAAAAAGGACTTCTTCAGCAAGTATTCCGCCGATGCCCAGGCAGTCCTCGGCATACTGTTGGACAAGTACATGAACCAGGGCATTACAGAGGTTGAGGACATCAAGGTTCTTTCCCTTGCGGACTTTGCCAACTTCGGCAAGCCAGCCAAGATTGTCAAGCTGTTCGGCGGCAAGGCACAGTATGAAGCTGCCATTAAGGAGCTTGAAGCAAATATTTATGAATTGGAGGTAAGTTAATATGGCGATGAAGTCGGGATTTATAAAAAGAATTAGAGATATTATGCGTATGGACGCAGGCATCAACGGCGATGCCCAGAGAATTGAGCAGATGGTATGGATGCTCTTTCTCAAAGTCTATGACGCCAAGGAAGATGACTGGGAACTGAATGAGGACGATTACGAATCCATCATTCCAGAGGATTGCAGATGGCGAAATTGGGCAAAAGCTGACGGCAGCGGTCACGCTATGACCGGCGATAAGCTCCTTAACTTCGTCAACAACACCCTGTTTCCTGTTTTGAAAGGCAACGATGTTAAGGACGGAGACACGCTTATCTATGAGGGCATCAAGGTCACACCCGGCACCCCGATGAAGAAAGCAATCGTGAAATCCACCTTTGAAGATGCCAACAACTATATGAAGGACGGCGTTTATCTCCGTCAAGTGGTTGATATTATTGATGAAATCGAATTCGATGATGTCAAGGAAAGCCATGCTTTCGGTTTTGTCTATGAGGAAATCCTGCGGGAGTTGCAGTCTGCCGGTTCTTCCGGTGAGTTCTACACGCCCAGAGCCGTCACGGAGTTTATGGCTCTGATGATTAAGCCGCAGCTTGGCGAAAAGATGGCTGACTTCGCCTGCGGTACAGGTGGCTTCATCACTTCCTGGCTTGGACAGCTTTCCAAGCAAGTGACCGATACTTCGGCGCAGAAGCAGCTTGATGACAGCATTTACGGAATTGAGAAGAAGCCTTTCCCCTATCTGCTCTGCGTGACCAATATGCTGCTGCATGATATTGAAGTGCCGAATATCTACCACACAAACTCGCTGAAGTACAATCTGCTGGACTATACGGACGATGACAAGTTTGATGTTATCCTGATGAACCCTCCGTATGGCGGTCACGAGGATAAGTCCATCCAGGGCTTCTTTCCGGATGACCTGGCAAGCTCTGAGACCGCTGACCTCTTTATGTCAGTTATCATGTACCGTTTGAGGAAGAACGGCAGAGCCGCAGTTATTGTGCCGGACGGCTTCCTGTTCGGTCTGGATAACGCAAAAGTGAACATCAAGCGAAAGCTCATTTCCGAGTTCAATCTGCATACGGTTATCAGATTGCCCGGCTCTGTGTTCAGTCCCTACACATCCATCACCACGAACCTGCTGTTCTTTGAGAATACAAAACCGACAACAGAAACATGGTTTTACAGAGTGGATATTCCGGCGGACAGAAAGCACTTCTCCAAGACAAAGCCGATGGAGTTGAAGCACTTTGATGATTGTATCGCCTGGTGGAACGACAGAAAAGAAATTACCGATGGCGATTTCTTCAAGGCACAGAAATTTACGGCAGACTATCTGCTGAATGAGCAGGGCTGCAATCTTGACCTATGTGGTTATCCGCACGAGGAAGAAGAAGTTCTTGCACCGCTGGACACGATTAGAGAATACCAGGAGAGAAGAACCACGCTCAACGCCGAGATTGACAAAGTGCTGGCAGAGCTTGAAACATTGTTGCCGGGAGGTGTAATCGAATGACTCCTGAACAGTTAAAATACAGCATACTGAAAGTTGCATTTTCTGGGAAGCTGATTGAGCCAGATGCAGATAGCAAATTGCCGAAAGTCAAAGTAGTAGATTTTGAAGAAACACCTTTCGATATACCCGAAATTTGGATATGGAGTACATTAGGCAACTGTTGTGAGATGTTCACGGGTAACAGCATCTCAGAAAGTGTCAAGAAAACAAAATATACTGGAATATCCGATGGATTAGATTACATTGCTACTAAGGATGTGACCTTTGAAAACTCTATTATCTATGAAAATGGTGTTCGCATACCTCTAAGTGATGGCTTTAGGATAGCTAAAGCTGGTTCTGTTCTCATGTGTATTGAGGGAGGTAGTGCGGGCAGAAAAATCGGAATAATTGATAGAGATGTTTGTTTTGGAAACAAGCTCTGTATGTTTAATTCAGCAGTCATTGTCAACAAATATATTTTTTACTATTTGCAGAGCAATGAGTTTAAGAAATTCTTTACTGGCAATATGTCTGGAATAATAGGTGGTGTAAGCATTAAGAAGTTGAAAGAGCTTCCTATACCTGTACCACCTATCAATGAGCAAAATTGTATTGTTGAAAAGATTGAAGCACTTCTCCCCGTTGTTGACCGCTATGCAGTTGCCTATGAGAAGCTGGAAAAGTTTAATGCCCAATTCCCGAAGGACATGAAGAAATCCATCTTGCAGTACGCCATCCAAGGCAAGCTCGTTGAACAGAGAGCCGAGGACGGAACTGGCGAGGAACTCTATCAGCAGATACAGGCTGAAAAGCAAAAGCTGATTAAAGATGGAAAAATCAAAAAGGGAAAACCATTGGCTGATATTGCCGATGATGAAATTCCTTTTGATATTCCAGGCAGTTGGAAGTGGTGCAGATTATCGGACATTATTGATGTTCGTGACGGAACACATGATAGTCCTAAGTATGTTCCAGAGGGCATCCCGTTAGTTACAAGCAAAAATTTAAGCAACGGCAGTATTGATTATGGCAATGTGAAATACATCACCCAAGAGGATGCTGATAAAATAAATGCCAGGTCTATGGTTGATGATGACGATATTCTTTTCGCCATGATTGGCTCAATAGGCAATCCGGTTTTGGTGAAAAAAGACCGAGAGTTCTGCATCAAAAATATGGCGTTGTTTAAGAGGTACGCTAATACCGATATTTCTATGCAGTATATGTACTGGTTCTTCTTCTTCACTCAGTACAAGTTGAAAAAGGAAGCATCTGGCGGTGTGCAGTCATTTATCTCTCTGTCCAGATTTAGAGAGTATCTCGTTCCTCTACCTCCATACGAGGAACAAAAACGCATTGTTGCCAAGATAGAAGAACTGCTTCCGTTGTGTGAAAGGCTGAAATGAGGTATGCGATGAAGAAATGGACAAAAAATCCTCTCAGCTTCCGGAAACGTTTCTTTCCGCCTCTTCTTGAATGCGGGCTTCCGTCTCTTCAATCTTTTCCGAAAGATCAGCCCATTGTGTAAAACAGGTTTCCAGCTGCCGGTCCGTCTGCTGAAAACGGGAGGTAAGCTCCATGACGGCTTCCGTATCAGCCGCCACTTCCGGACGCTCCAATTGAGAAGTAATTTCCGTCTTTTCCGTTTCCAGCCGCGCTATTTCTTCTTCCAGCAGCTCCAGTTTCTCCTGAAGCGGACGCAGCAGGCGCGTCTTCTTCTGACGGATTTCCGCCTCCATGCGCCTGCGTGCCTTGCGATCCAATCCGGCGCCCGGTTCCGCCGCTCCGGAGGGGGGTGAGGCGGCTGCGGCAGCCAGGGCCTGCTCCCTCTCCACCTTTTCCAAATAATCAGAAACATTGCCCAGGTAAACGCGCGGTTTCTCTCCCGGTACAAATTCCAGCACTTTCGTCACGATGGGATCCAAAAAACTGCGGTTGTGGGAAACGATGCAGTAGGAACCCGGATATTCGGACAGAGCCTTTTGAAGCACCTGCTGGGACTGGATGTCCAGATGATTGGTCGGTTCATCCAGAATCAGGAAATTGGCCGGATGCAAAAGCATGCACACCAGCGCCACGCGGGAGCGCTCGCCTCCGGAAAGCACGCCAACGCGCTTGTGTACGTCATCCCCCCGGAACAGGAAACAGCCAAGCAGATTCCGGACCATGGGCGCAGATTCCCGCGTGGCGGCAGCTTCCACGCATTCCAGAATCGTTTTATCCGGATCCAGATCATCAGCATGCGTCTGGGAGAAAAAAGCTACCTGCGTATGGCGTCCCATGGTCACGCTGCCGGAACTGGGGGCCTCTCCGCCGGAAATAAGGCGGGAAAATGTGGATTTCCCCGCCCCGTTTACTCCTACAATGGCAATGCGGTCCCCCTTGACGATTTCAAAATCCACATTCTCAAAAACGGAAACGGAACCATAATGTTTGGAAACCTTTTCCAGCCTGACCACAGAATGGGCGCCAGCGGGAGGAGCAGGAAAGTGAAAGTTCATGACGGCATCATCCTCTTCCACCTCAATCAGTTCCACTTTTTCCAGCTGCTTGATGCGGGACTGAACCAGAGAAGCCTTGGTGGCTTTATAACGGAAACGGTCGATAAATTCCTTCGTTTTGGCAATCTCCCGGTCCTGAGCCTTTTTCTGGCGCAGCAGAATTTCCTTCCGCAGCACGCTTTCTTTCAGAAAATAGGAAAAATTGCCCGCGTACTCCTCCGCCCGGCCGTGGTAAAAAGCAATCGTACGGGAAACCAGGGCATCCAGAAGCGCCACATCATGGGAAATAAGGATGATAGCGCCCCGGTAGGAGCGCAGGTATTGTTCCATCCACCGTTGGGACTGGATGTCCAAATGGTTGGTAGGTTCGTCCAGAAGCAGCACTTCAGGCTCCCGGAGCAGCAGTTTGGCTAATGCGATGCGCATTTGCCAGCCGCCGGAAAATTCCCCGCAATCCCGGTCAAAATCCCTGTCTTTGAATCCCAGGCCGCGCAGGATGGATTCCGTCCGGGGACGCAGCCGGGCGGAATTATGGGCATGCAGCACCAGTTCCAATTCCCCGATTTCATTTAGAACTTCAGAGTAGGCGGCGGAACGGGGATCCAGCCCCGCCATTTCCCGCGTCAGGACATCAATGCGCTCCTGAAGATCCATCAGGTCCGCAAAGGCGGACATGGCTTCATCAATCAGCCTGCGCCCTCGGATATGAATTCCTTCCTGGGGCAGATAACCCACCTGGGAATGCCTGGATTTGATAATGGAGCCGGAATCCGGTTCATTCAAACCGGCGATGCACTTCATCAGCGTGGATTTCCCCGCGCCGTTATGGCCCGCGAGGGCAATCCTTTCTCCATCCTCCACTGTAAAGGAAAGGTCATTGAACAGGACGCGCGCGCCATACTGCACACGCAGGTTTTGAACAGACAGAACCATGTACTGAAAAAGCAGAGAGAGGAAAACAGCGGAACGGGCGTCCCCGCGCCGCGCTCCGCCGAGTGAATGCCGGAATGAGGTTACTTACCAAGCGCCTTGTTCCACGCGGCAATGCGGTCGGCCTGTTCCGTAAACAGATCGTCCGCATTATCTTCAATCGTAATGCTGGAGATGGTATCTCCCTGCTCAATGGAATCCACCACGCTCTGACCTTCCGTCACCTTGCCGAAGACGGTGTGTTTGCCATTCAGCCAGTCGGTGGGCACATGGGTGATGAAAAATTGGGAACCGTTGGTGCCGGGGCCCGCGTTTGCCATGGAAAGCACGCCGGGGCCGTCATGCCTGAGGTCCGGGCGGCACTCGTCTTCAAACCTGTAGCCGGGCCCCCCCATGCCCGTGCCGGTGGGATCGCCGCCCTGAATCATGAAATCCGGGATCACACGGTGAAATTTGAGCCCGTCATAAAATCCCCTGGACGCCAGATTCAGAAAGGAAGCCGCCGTCACGGGCGTCTTGGAAGCAAACACCGTCAGCTTGATGTCGCCCTTGGAAGTATGAATGGTGATATTTTTGTCAGTTGCCATGGGTATATGTTAAACGCGCGGAAAGGCATGGTAAAGGCTTATTGCGTGCAGTCCCCGGGCCCCTCCGTCATTTCCCTCCAGCCACTCTTCCGCCTCTTTCCATGCCGGGAAAAAGACCGCCGCCGCGCCTACCTGTCATGATAGACCCTAATGACAGGAGGAACGGTTGATTTTCCACAAAGGAAGACCGAACTTGAATGGCATGAGCGAAGAACTGGTAGAAGAATTCATTACAGTTGAATCCATCTTTGTCCGCGGACGCAATTGTCTGGCGCTCAGGTCAAAATTTTCTCCACTGTTTACGGATTACTACCTTCACCTCATGCAGTACGGCCTGCGCAACGAAGAACTCTACGACAGCCTGCTGAAAGAACTCATGGCCTATTTCACCCTTTACATGGTCGCACGGCCCTGGGCGGAACAACATGCCTGGACAGTCAATCTCCGGACGCCTGCCGTCGCCAACCTGTTTGTCACCGGTTCTTCCCTGACGGAATCCGTCGTGGGGCGCGTCTTCACACAGGACATTAAGGAACCTGAAGAAAATACGCTGTATTCCACCCTGCTCCGCAAGGGGTTTGAACCGCAATACTCCGTCGTACCCATTCCGGGAACGTCTCCGGCCCGGTGGGTGGAGGAATTCTACAGGCAAAGCGAACAGAGAAACGCCCGCTGCATTGAGCTCCCGGATGAATGCTACACCATGGTGACGGCCCAGCCTGACGCAGATGAAGAATGGCTTGCTTCCCTCACCCGGGAGAAAATGGCCCATCTGGAAGAAGATGAAAATACCCGAGTGCTGGAAACACGCCGGTTCCGCTTTTACTGCGGCTGCACGCTGGACCGCATCCTTCCCACGCTCAAGACCCTTCAGGAAAACAAGGAAGACCTGTTCCAGGGAGAAGAGGAGCTGGAAGTCACGTGCCCCAGATGCGCCGCCATTTACCGTGTCACGAAAGAAAATCTGGAAGATTGAGACATACATGATTTCTTTCTGACAATTAGTCTTTTCGGCAACGAACTTCGTGCTTAAACTTTCCTTGTGCCGACTTGTCCGAAGTGTTTACATAATTTCCACCGAGGGGCGGAATCATTGTGCCCTCACTGCGGTTTTTCCCTGGAAAACCTGGACAAAAAATACGGCAAAGACGCCATACCCTACCGCCGCGTATGCGACAACGCCGGCGCTCTCCGGCAACAGGACCGCATGAGGCTGAATGCCCTGCTGGAGAAACTGGAACGCCGCATTCCCCCCGTTCTCCTGTCCGTCTATTTCCCCAACATCCTGGAGCCCTTTTCCCTTATTCCTGTCTCTTATACACATCTGACGCTGCCGACGAACTCTAGGGTGTAGA
>ENA-OYZV01000182-OYZV01000182.1-human-gut-metagenome-genome-assembly--contig:-NODE-182-length-20267-cov-13.701217_pt1 | contig 20267 bp, 13 predicted proteins | sample MGYA00244203_ERZ653490 | MGnify/ENA primary metagenome ERZ653490 (study PRJEB26926, sample SAMN06165086) | human gut metagenome | biome: ENVO:00009003; feature: ENVO:2100002; material: ENVO:00002003...
ACCCTAGACACCCTGATTAAGAGTCAGGTGCTCTACCAACTGAGCTAATGGTGCATAGACCCTGCAAGCAGGGTCATAAGCGTACACCATTAGGGACTCGAACCCTAGACACCCTGATTAAGAGTCAGGTGCTCTACCAACTGAGCTAATGGTGCACATCTGCGAAGCATCCGTCTACCTTATGAGCGACGTTTGCATCAGCAGATAATATTATAGCGCGATTCAGCGATTTGTCAAGAGGGAAAATCACTTTTTTTCGAGAAAAATCAGCTTTTCTGCGCATTTTCATGTGTCCACGGGGCATTTCGCCCGTCCAGACCCGCCAGAATGCCGCTTCCAAAGGCGAACATCAGGTTGAAGCCGCCGCAGTCGCCGTCCACATCCAGCACCTCGCCCGCCGCGTACAGTCCCGGCAGGCGGCGATTTTGCAATGTCGCCGGGTCAAAATCCGCGACCGCCGCCCCGCCCGATGCAACCTGTGCGCTCTCGAAGCCCTTCACGCCGCGAATCGGCAGCAGCCACCCATCCGCCGTTTTCGTCAGGCGCTCCGCCATGTCCGCTGTCATCTGCCCGCACAGGCTGCTTTCGCGCACTCCCCAATCTGCCTGCCGCATCAGCGCCGCCGCCAGCCGCGGCACGCACAACCCGGTCAGCATCTCCACCATCGGGCGCTGCGCCCAGTTTTTCCGGCGGTGGTGCAGTTCCCGGCGGAACTCGCCCGCATCCGCAAAGCCCATGCCCTTCACCAGCGACACGCGAAGCACCCGCCCGTCCTTTGCATACCGCGCGCACTGCATCACGCACACGCCGCTGACCCCGTAATCCGCGAACAGCAGCTCGCCATCCTCCTCATGCAGGACGCTTTTCCGGTCGATAACCGCTACCTGCGCCTTGACGCGGATGCCGCTCAGCCCCTTGATTGACGTGCTGTCTGTGATGATTTGCGTCAGCGCGGGCGCGAAGGGCGTCGCGGGGCAGCCGAGATTCGTCAGCAGACGCAGGGCACTGCCGTCGCTGCCGAGCTTGGGCTGGGCGCATCCGCCGCCGCTGATGATAACGCGGTTCGCCCGAAATTGCTGCCCGTCCGCCGAGAGCGCCGTCCAGCCATCATTTTCGCGGTGCAGTGCCGTGATGGATACGCCCGTCACCACCCGCACATGCAGGGCGGTCAATTGCAGGCGGAGCGCATCCAGCACGCTTGAAGCCTGCGAACTGACGGGGTACACGCGCCCCGCCTCTTCCTGCCGAAGCCGCAGTCCAAGATGCTCCCAGAAGGCTTTCTGTGCCTCTGCGCCGCAGTGAGACAGCACATCCACCGCGAACGCCGCATTTCCCGGATAGCGCGGCGCACCCGTGTTCATCAGGTTGCAGCGGCCGTTGCCCGTCGCGAGGATTTTTTTGCCAACGCGATCCATTTTTTCCGCCACCGTGACCGTATCGCCGCATTCCGCCGCCGCAATCGCCGCCGCCAATCCCGCCGCGCCGCCGCCGATGACCAAAACGCTTCCCATAATCTGTGTTTCCTCCGCTTCTTTCCTGTATGCCGCGCTGCCTGATGACATAGGCTATCCGTGTCATAGGAGGCGATAACTTTGACGCAGCAAGGCAAAAAGACCACTTGGCGCTCACTCATCGCGCTGGAAGCCGCACGCTTGGCGCAGGGGCGCTCGTCGGCTACCTCACCCGCGACGGCATGGACTTCTTCCACGCTCTGAACAAACCCGACTTTGCGCCGCCGGGCTGGCTCTTTCCAATCGTTTGGAGCATCCTCTATGCGTTGATGGCGTACTGCATGTGGCTCGTCCTGCGCGCGCAGGGGCGTGACCGTTTTCTGCTGCTGGGGCTGTATATCGCCCAGTTAGCCGTCAACCTGATGTGGCCTGTGCTGTTCTTTATTCTGAAAGTGCTTGGGCTTTCCTTCTTTTGGCTGATTCTGCTGCTCTGCCTGATTTTCATCATGGCGGTGCAGTTCGGGCAGCAGAAGCCCCTCGCCGGATGGCTGCTCGTGCCGTGCCTGCTGTGGGTGACGTTCGCGGGCGTGCTGAATTTCGCCGTCGCCCGCATGAACCCCTGATGCACGCTCCATGGCGTAAATCTTCCGCAGCGGCGCGGTCAGTGTGCCGTCCGGCTCGTAAATCATCAGCGGCGGTTCAGGGTGCAGCATCGGGCGCGCATCCTTGAGCGCCTCAATCATCACCAGATTCGCCGCCTTTTGCGCCGAGGGGTAAATCAGCTGAAACCGCTTCGGCGCAAGCCCGGCTTTCTCCATGTCCTTCATCACTTCCAGCATCCGCGCCGCCGGATAGATGACCGCCATCCGCCCCTTGCCGCGCAGCAGATGATACGCCATCTTGAACCACGCCGTCAGCCCACTTTTCTGCTGATGGCGCGCCAAGGACAGCGTTTGCGCCGGATTCGGCAGTGTCGTGCCATGATGCCCATACGGCGGATTGCACACAATTACGTCGATGCTTCCGGGCGCAAGCACCTCGTCGGCACTCTCCACCGGCAGAGCGTGGATGCGGATGATATGTTCCAGCCCGTTGAGCTGCACGCTCCGCCGCGCCATATCCGCCATATCCGGCTGAATTTCAAACGCATCGACGCTTTTCGCGCGCCCCATGCCTGCCAGCAGCAGCGGCAGGATACCCGTCCCCGTGCCAAAATCAGCACAGCGGTCGCGGCTTTCCGCCCGCACGAAGCTCGACAGCAGTACGGCATCCATGCCGAAGCGGAAACCCTGCTCCTTTTGCAGGATGCGCAGCCCCGCTTGCTGCAATTCGTCCACCCGTTCGCCGGGCAGGATGGTCAGTTTTCCGGCGCAATCAGCGTCAATCGGCTTGTCAGACAATAGCCTTCCTCCCCTTCTTCTGTCCGCACACGGCACCAGATTTCACCCTTTTCCAGCACGATCAGCACCAAATCCGCTTCGACTTTCGCCGTTTCGGGCGCATCGGCGCTGCACCACTGGTAGAGCGTTTCTGCTTGGCGGATGCTCGCTGTCCACCCAGTCACTTTTTCCAGCGTCACATCCAGAATCGGCGTATCGCTGATGACGACCGCACCGGGCGCGCTGTCGCTCAAATACTGCGACGCGCAGTAGCCCTCTTTGCCGCCGTAGCGGATGTAACTCCAGCCGTTTTCCTGCGAAATGAATGTCACCAGTGCGCCGCGCGGAAGCCATTGTACAATCGCCGCGCCCGCATTGGGCGACTGCCGCATCGCCAGCGAATCCGACTTTGTGCTGACGTATTTCTGCCCCAGCGGCGCGTCCGGCTGCTCGCAGGAGAGCGCGTCCGCCGTGAAATAGCCCGTCATCTGCCCGACCGCGGCATAGCACCAATTGCCGCTCTGCGCAAGCACCGTCACCTGCGTTCCGCGCGGGATTGTCGCCAGCACTGCCGCATCCGCAGCCATCGCCTGACGAAGCGGCGCATTGTCCGCACTCACCCACGCAACGTAGCTGCCAGCTGACACGTCATCCTCCACCTTCGCAGGCGGTTCGGACGCAGCTGGGACAGGCGTTGGCGCTTCGCTTGGTTCGGGGGATGCCGTCAGTTCGGGCGTTGCGCCCGGTGTGGGCGTCCCACTCGGTGTGGGCGTCCCACTCGGCACATCAAAGCGCAGGTACTGCGTCATGACGTACCCGGTCAGGCTGCCCCAGCGAACGGCACACCACGTTTCGCCGTATGCCGTGACGATGATGCTCGTTCCCTTCGGGATTTCCGCCAGCACGGGGTATTCCGTGCCCGCACCCTGCCGGAGGTTGAGCGTCGAGGCGGTGGAATTGACAATCGCGGTCTGTTCGCCGCTTGTCGTCGGCACAGGCGTCAATTCGATGCCGACGGCGCTGAAATCAAGGCTGCTTGCCAGCACATAGCCGTCAATGCCGCCCGCCGTCACGCGGCACCAGCTGCCGTCGCTGCTCTGCACGGCAATTTGAACGCCCTGCGGCAGGTTCATCAGCACCACCGCAGCAGTAGACGGGGTCGCCCGAAGCGCTGTCGCCGTCCTGACCATCGCAGAACGCCCGGTCTGGCTCGTTTTGCCCGGATAAGTATCGCTGAACGTGAGATACTCCGCCGCGCAGTAGCCTGTTTTCGCGCCATACTGTATGCTCGCCCAGCCGTTCTCCACCGCGAACACGCACAGCACCGCGCCGCCGGGGATGGTGGACTGCACCGCCGCATCGTAGCTGCCGGACGCACGCAGATTCAGTGAATTCGTGCCTGTCACGGTCGCCCAGCGGGTGATGGGTGTCGGGTTTTCGTCGCTCTGCGTCGGCGGCGTGCCGGTGAACGTCAGGTTTTCCGTGCGGACGTAGCCGACAATCCGCCCGAAGCGAATGAGCGTCCAATTATCGCCCTTTGCCAGCACAGTCACGGCTGTTCCGGCGGGCAGCGTCGTCAGCAGTGTGCCGTTGTCCGAGGCGGTCAGGCGCACGTTCAGCACGTCCTCCACATTCACCAGCGTCACCATGGCCTGATTAGGCGCGGCAGGCGAAATCGTCGCGGGGGCTTCAGTCGCCGTCACGGGCGCGTCGCCCACGGGCGGCAGAATCGTGTGCGTGAAGGTGTACTGCATTCGCACGCAGTTCTCGTAGTAGAATCCGAGAATCTGGTCGTAGGTATAGCCCAGGTTCGCCATCTGCTGCGCCCCACGCTGGCTCATGCCGATGCCGTGTCCGTAGCGCCTGACGGTCAGCACAAACGTCTCCCCATCTGCCTTGACCGACCAGAGTTCGTTTTTCGTCGTGTTAATGGACAGATTGAGGGCGCTTTCCAGCTCGCTGAAAATGTCGAACGTCAGCGTCAGGCGGCGCGTTTCGCCATCCACAAGCGCCGTCACGTCAAAATCCAGCTTCGTATATAAGCGGCTGGGTGCGGCATACTTCGGCGTGTGCGGCGTAACGGCCTCGATGCGCAGAATCGTCGCATTCGGCGCTTTCGCCTGCAATAGGCGCGTCATGGTCTGATTCTGGCTCGCGTGGGAAAATGCAGCGTAAATCGTCATCTTGCGTGTGCTGCTGTACGGGTTCATGCGGTCGAACGGGTCGTCCTTAACCGTCAGGTAATTCACGCCGGATGAGCCCCACGCGTTGCGGGCGGATTCGGTCTGTCCGCCGTTGGACGCGGTGTAGTACGTCCCGGTCAGCTTGCCGTCGTTCATGGCGACAATGCCGCGCGTTGCGTCCACCGCCTCCGCCGCCCGGTCGCGCTCCGCTGGACTGCCGTTGTACACTTGGTCGGCGGTCGTGTCCACAACATCGTAGACCTTCGATGCGTTCGCATTCATTGCGCGCAGGGTGTACGTCCGCGCCGCGACTGCCTGTGCTTTCAATGCTTCCAGCGCCGATGATGACCCCATTTCATACGGCACGACGCCATAGAGGTACGATTCGATGTACACATTCGCCACGACATAGAGCCGATACGCCCCGCTTTCCAGCTTCGACACAAGGTGCAGGTCACCGGGGTAGACATTCTGCGGTCTTCTTGCCTGTGCAATGCGGAATCCGCCGTCCGTCTGCCGCCGCCTGAGCGCCATCTCCCGCCCCATGCTGACCGTCTCGCTGCCCCGCGTCAGGCGGATTTCGCCCGTCGCGCTGCTGTGGCTGATGCTGATCTGCTCGCCGCCAGACAGCGCCATCGTCTGCCCGCCGCTGACCGCCATTGCGCCGACTGCCGTCACCGTGAGCGACGCGGGATTGCTGCCAATGGACAGCAGGCGCACACGCACCATGCCGTTGCGTGTGGCAGCGCTCCGCTCCAGCGGCGCGGAGTGCACGGCAACATCCGCTGTATCCTCGGCGAGCGCAGCGGGTAAGCCGGACGTTCCGGGTACAGTCGACAAAATCAGGAAAAGCATCAGAAGCAGGCACAGCGCCCGCTGGTATCGGAATTGCACGGGAAAATCCTCCTTGTGGTGGTACTTCTCCTCCATTGTAGCAGAAAGCGCCCGGCGTGTCATGCAGATTGTAACAAACCGCGCTGGAAATTTCCGTCACGCACAAAAAGGCAGGCGCTCCGACCTGTTGGGTTCAGGTCAGAACGCCTGTCGGATGATGCGGATTATTCCTGCGTTTCCGCTTTCTTCGCGCGCGGCTTGCGGGCGGGCTTTTCTGCCTTTGCCGCTTCCTTCGCCGCCTTGTCCGCCTCGATTTCCGCCTTCGTGCGGCGCTTGCGGGCAGGCTTCGCGGGGGCTTCCGCGGTCACTTCCGCCGCAGCGGCTTTTGCCGCCTTGTCAGCTTCAATTTCCGCCTTTGTGCGGCGCTTGCGGGCAGACTTTGCAGGCGCTTCGGCGGCTTTTGCGGCTTCCTTGGCTGCCTTCTCCGCTTCCTTCGCCGCCTTGTCGGCCGCGATCTGCTCCTTCGTGCGGCGGACGCGCTTGGGCTTCACGGGTTCTTCCTTCTCATACGGATACGGGACGACCACTGGGTTCGCCTCCGCGTCGTCGTCAGAAGATGCCTTCTCCTGATTCGATGCGGAGTCATGGTCGAAACGCCCGCTCACCAAGCCTTCGTACAGTTCCATATATTTCTTGGAGGAGTTCGTCCAGCTGTAATCGCCAGTCATGCCGCGCTGCTGGAGCGTGTGCCACACATCCTTGTGGTTCTCGTAGTAGTCGATGGCACGGTTGATGACATTGAGCATGTCATTGGCGTTGTAGTTGAAGAACGTGAAGCCATTGCCGTCGCCGGTGTACTCGTTGTAGGACAGCACCGTGTCGCGCAGACCGCCCGTCTCGCGGACAATCGGCACTGTGCCGTAGCGCAGGGCAATCAGCTGGCTCAAGCCGCACGGCTCGAACTGGCTGGGCATAAGGAACATGTCGCAGCCCGCGTAGATTTGATGCGCCAGCGCGTGGTCCATCGCAAACCGCGCCGCGACCTTGCCCTTGAACTCGCCCTCTGCCCACGAGAACAGATTGACATAGCGGCTTTCGCCCATGCCCAGCACAACCAGCTGCACGTTCTCGCTCATCAGGTCGCCGATGATGTAGTCCACAAGGTCAAGCCCCTTCTGGTTGCTCAGGCGGCCGACCATGCCGATAATCGGCACATTCGGGTCAACAGTCAGACCGAGCTTTTCCTGCAGTTCCGCCTTGCACTTTGCCTTGCCGGACAGGTCATCCGCGGTATATTCCGCCGGAATGCGTGCGTCCGTCGCGGGATTGTAGTCCGCCATGTCGATGCCATTGAGCACGCCGAACACTTCGTGCTTGCGCGCGCGGAGCAGCCCATCCAGCCTCTCGCCGTAGTACGCCGTCTGAATTTCCTCGGCATAAGACGGGCTGACGGTGGTGATGATGTCGGAATACACCAGCGCAGCCTTCATGAAGTTCGCGCAGCCGTAGCATTCCAGCTTGTCGTCCGTCCACAGGCTGTCGCCCAGACCCAGCACGTCCTGCACTTCGCGGATGCCGAACACGCCCTGATACTGCAGATTGTGGATGGTGAACATGGTCTTGATGTTCGCGAAGAACGGCAGGTGGGCATACTGAATTTTCAGCAGTGCGGGCACCATGCCGGACTGCCAGTCATGCGCGTGAATCACGTCGGGCTGGAAGTCCAGCAACGGCAGGGCGTTCAGCGCCGCGCGGCAGAAGAAGCCAAAGCGTTCGTACTCGTCGCCGCCCATGCCGTAGATATACGGACGGCCGAAATAGAACTTGTTGTCCACAAAGTAGAACTTCACGCCGTCCTTTTCCAGCAGTTCAATGCCGCAGTACTGACGACGCCAGCCCAGCGCGACCTCGAAGTCGGTCACATGGGTCATCTGGTCAACATACTGCTTCGGCACCGCCGCATACAGGGGCAGCATCACGCGCACGTCGTGACCCTGCTTCGCCAGAACGGGCGCCAGCGCGCCGACAACGTCCGCCAGACCGCCGGTCTTGATAAACGGGACGCACTCGCTCGCCGTAAAGAGAATCTTCATCGTTTCTATCCTCCATCAGAAATATTTCCTGCCGGGGGCAAGGGAAAAACAATCAGGGAAATTCAGCGAATTAAGCTCAGATACGATTTTCAGATGAGAATGAGCCAAGATGCGAAGCGAATTTTTTCTTTCCTGCTAACGGGAGTGAAACGCAGCGTAGCAGCGCTACGCTAAGTGGAACGACCGGACGCCAGAAGGGAAAAGGCACGAGCAGCTGGTGCAGGCGAATTTGGAAATAGTATTACAGTTTTCTTGCCTTCTCACGCAGCAGGAACAGCTTGTTAATCGCGTCCATCGGCGTCAGCGCCATCACATCCAGCGTTTGCAGTTCGTTGATAATCTCTGTCTTTCGGTAGTCAAACAGGTTGACCTGTTCGTCCTTGCGCTTCTCGGCATCGCCCAGAATGTTCTGCCCGATGCCGTGCTGGTTGATGTCGCTGACTTCCAAACGCGCCTGAATTTCGTGCGCGCGCACCAGCACCGGATGCGGCACGCCTGCCAGCCGCGCAACGTGGATGCCGAAGGACTTGTCCGCCCCGCCGCGAATGATTTTGCGCAGGAAAATGACGTCCTCGCCGTGTTCCTTGACGGAAATGCAGTAGTTCTGCACGCCGTCGATATGCCCTTCCAGCTCGGACAGCTCGTGGTAGTGCGTCGCGAAAAGCGTCTTTGCGCCGGATTTTTGCTTGTCGCACAGGTACTCCACCACCGCCCACGCAATCGCCAAGCCGTCGAACGTGCTGGTGCCGCGTCCGATTTCGTCCAGAATGACGAGGGACTTTGCGGTCGCGTTGCGCAGGATGTACGCCGTTTCGCTCATCTCCACCATGAATGTGGACTGCCCGCTGGCGAGGTCATCCGACGCGCCGACGCGGGTGAAAATGCGGTCGGTGACGGGGATTTTCGCTTCCTTCGCCGGGACAAACGACCCGATGTGCGCCATCAGCGCAATCAGCGCCACCTGCCGCATGTAGGTGCTTTTGCCTGCCATGTTCGGCCCGGTGATGATGCACATGCGGCAGTCGTCAGCATTCATGTGCGTGTCGTTGGGCACAAATCCGCCCTCGCTCATCGTTTGCTCGACAACCGGGTGGCGACCCTCGACAATGTCCAGCGTGCCGTCCTGCGTCATTTCTGGGCGGACGTAGTGGTACTCTATCGCGGATTTCGCCAGCGACAGCAGCGCATCCAGCGATTTGAGCGCCATCGCCGTTTTCTGGATGCGCGCAATCTGCTCCGCGATTTTCTCGCGCACCTCGGTGAACAGCTGCAATTCCAAGCGCGTGGACTGCTCCTGCGCGCCGACGATTTTCTGCTCGATTTCCTTCAGCTCCGGCGTCATGTAGCGCTCGCAGTTCGCCAATGTCTGCTTGCGGATATAGCGCGCCGGCACCATTTCGTAATACGACTTGCTGACCTCGATGTAGTAGCCAAACACGCGGTTGTACTGGATGCGCAAGTTGCGGATGCCCGTCTCCTCGCGCTCCTTCTGCTCCAGCTCCAGAATCCACTGCTTGCCGCTCGTGGACGCGGCGCGGTATTCATCCAGCATCTGGGAATAGCCATCGCGGATGATGCCGCCCTCGGTGATAAGAATCGGCGCATCGGGGTGAATTGCGCGGGTCAGCAGGTCGGTCAGTTCCGGCAGGGTGTCCAGCGAATCGCGGATTTCCTCCACCGCCTGACTTTTCGCCTCGCGCAGCAGCTCGCGGATTTTCGGCACTTTTTGCAGCGACGCGCACAGCGACAAGCAATCCCGCGCGTTCATCGACTTATAGGCGACCTTCGACAGCAGGCGCTCAATGTCGTACACGCCCTGCAATTCCTCCGCGAGCGTCATCGTCAGCACATGCTCCTGCGCAAACTCGCCCACCGCGTCCAAACGGCGGTTGATTTTTTCCTCATCTACCAGCGGCTGCTCAATCCACGAGCGCAGCAGGCGGCCGCCCATCGCCGTGCTGGTTTTGTCCAGCAGCCAGAGCAGGCTCCCCTTGCGGCTTCTCCCGCGGATGGATTCCGTCAATTCCAAATTTCGCCGCGTGTTGCGGTCAAGCAGCATCGTTTCGCTGCCCTGATAAATGCGCAGGCTGGTCATGTGCTCCAAGGCGTTCTTCTGCGTCTCGGACAGATACCGCATCAGCGCGCCCGCGGCACTCGCGCCCGCCTTGTACTCGTCGCTGAGTCCCAGCGGAGACAGGTCATTGAGCGCGAAATGGCGGCAGAGCGCTTCCGTTGCGTTCGCCAGCTGAAACCACGCGCTCGGCTGCTCCGAAGCATTCTGCATCTCCCGCTGCAGGCACGCGCGCAGCTTCACTTGGTCATTGCAGATGATTTCCATCGGGGAAATGCGTGCCACCTCGTCCGAGAGCGTGATTTCCGGCTGGGTGATTTCATGCACATAAAACTCGCCCGTGGAGACGTCGGCGAACGCCAGCCCCGCGCGGTCGGCGACGAAGCAGACACTTAACAGGAAGTTATTCGCCTTCTCGTCCAGCATCGCCGGTTCAATGACCGTTCCGGGGGTGATGATGCGTGTGACGGCGCGCTTGACCAGCCCCTTCGCCAGCGCCGGATCTTCCATCTGCTCGCAGATAGCGACCTTATAGCCGCGCTCGATGAGCTTCTCAACGTAGGTATCCACCGCGTGGTACGGCACGCCGCACATCGGGGCGCGTTCACTGAGTCCGCAGTCCTTGCCCGTCAGCGTCAGTTCCAGCTCGCGCGAAGCAGTCCTCGCGTCATCGAAGAACATCTCATAAAAGTCACCGAGGCGGAAGAAAAGAATGCAGTCCTTATATTCCGCCTTGGTATCAAGGTACTGCTGCATCATCGGTGTGACGCTCGCCATGTCTGTTCCCCGCTTTCGTTCTTGTTTCAGTTTAACTTGCTGTTTTTATGGAATATGCCTTATTGGTTTCTTTCGCTGCTCCCGTCGCCTCTGCGGACGCGAAGTTGTTCCTTTCTGGCGCGCCAGAAAGGAACCAAAGAGCGCCCAGAGGGGGCTGAAGAGGGTGCAAGTCTGGACTTCAGCCCCCTCTGGACTCCCCCCGCCATCAAAGTTTCTTGCGGGCGGGAGGAGTTTTTCGGCTGACTTGCTTGATTTCTAACCCATAAAGGCATGATTTCGTGAATAATTTTACTTTCCCAGATTAGTGGCAGCCGCCGCAGGAGGCGCAGTTGCCGGTGCAGCCGGAGGTGGGCTGACCGCCTTTGTCGTCTTCCGTTTCGCCGGTGACAACAAGGCGCAGGATGCGGTTCACGTTGTCCATCATGTCCTGATACTTCTTCTGCGCGTCCCGCATGTCGCGGATGATGGGGCAGTCGTTCATCGCCTGCTGCACGTCTTCCAGCTCCTGCGCGGCTTCGGCAAGCTGCGTCGGGTCAATGTCCGGCTTGCGCATCGCCTGCTCGACCGCCGTGCGCTTTTCCATGTAGGCGGCAATCGCCTTCGTCGCGTCTTCGTCCTGCGTCACCTGCTCTTCCAGCGTGTGCATGTGCTGGTATACGTCGCTGTTCAGAATGGCTTCCGCCAATTTCTGCGCGCACATCATAACTTCTTTCATATTGATTGTCCTTTCTGATTGCAGCCGGGTTAGATTCTCTCGCCCGTGAGCGTGTTGTTCTTCGCGCCCACAATCTTCACGCGGACGATTTCGCCCACGTCGCTTTCCGTGCCGGGGAATGTGACGGACAGCCCGTGCAGCCCGTGGCCGGACACATCCGTGTCGCTGCGGCGGCTCAGTCCCTCCACCAGCACCTCTTCTTCTGTGCCGATGAACCGCTTGAGCGCCTTCTTCTGGCATTCCTCCTGCACCTTCAGCAGCTCCTGAATGCGGCGGGAGGACACGTCTTCCGGCACTTGGTTCGGCATTTTCGCCGCGCCCGTACCCGTCCGGGGCGAATAGATGAAGGTGAACGCGCTGTCATAGCCGACCTCGCGCACAAGGGACAGTGTGTCCTGAAACTGCTCCTCCGTCTCGCCGGGGAAGCCGACGATAATATCCGTCGTCAGGCCGATAGCCGGAATTGCCTCGCGCAGCTTGCGCACACGGTCAAGGTACTGCGCGCGGTTGTAGTGGCGGTTCATCCGGCGGAGGATTTCATCGTTGCCATGCTGCACCGGCAGGTGAAACTGCGGCAGGATGTGCTTGGAATGCGCCATCACATCAATCAGCTCGTCGGACAAGTCCTTCGGATGGCTGGTCATGAAGCGGATGCGCGGGATGCCCACATCATCCAGCGTTTTGAGCAGCTGGGCGAACGTGACGGGCGTTTGGAGTCCCTTGCCGTAGCTGTTCACATTCTGCCCCAGCAGCATGATTTCCTTCACGCCACTGTCGCGCAGGGCTTCGGCTTCCGCCACAATCGCGCTCATTTCGCGCGAACGCTCCCGCCCGCGCACATACGGCACGATGCAGTAGGTGCAGTAGTTGTCGCAGCCGTACATAATCGTGATATACGCCGCGTCATGGCGCAGGCGCTGCACAGGCAGACCCTCGGCAATCGTGTTCTGCTCCTCCACCTCCACCACGGCGTGGTCGCTTTCCAGCGCTTTGAGCATCAGTTCCGGCAGGCGGTACAGGTTCGCCGTGCCAAACGCCAAATCCACAAAGCGGTACTGCTTCAAAATTTTCTCCGCCATGCCGGGCTGCTGAATCATGCAGCCGCACACGCCAATCATCAGCCGCGGATTCTTCTTGCGTACTTCCTTGAGCCACGTCACGTTGCCCAAGGCGCGGCGCTCGGCGTTGTCGCGCACGCAGCAGGTGTTAAACAGCACAAAATCCGCCGATTCGCGGTCGGCGGCTTCCTCCATGCCCATGTCACGCAGCATTCCGGCGAGGATTTCGCTGTCGTGCGCGTTCATCTGGCAGCCATAGGTCACAACGTGGTAGCTCTTCGGGGTATCCGGCATCAGGCGAATCTGCTGAATATACTGCCGCTGCTCTTCCAGCTGTTCTTCTGAAATGATGACAGGCTTTCTGTCACTCATGGGCTTCCTCCTGTTTTGCAAGCATTTCCCGCAGCGGCGGACGTGACCGTTTGCGCGTCATTTCCACCAAACCGAGGGAGGTCAAGCCGTGAATCACCGTCTTTACGCGGTCGGACGCGAACGCTTCTTCCAGCGCGTCCAGCACCATCTGCCGGTGTTCCGGGGTCTTCATGTCAATCATATCAATGATGATGATGCCGCTCAAATTCCGCAGGCGCACCTGCCGTGCAATCTCGCCGCACGCTTCCAGATTCAGCCGCAGCACGGTGTCCTCTAACTCGCGCTTGCCGGTGAATTTGGCGGTGTTGACGTCAATCACCGTCATCGCCTCGCACGGGTCGATGACCAGCGTACCGCCGCTGCTGAGCCACACGCGGCGCTCCTGCGCTTTTTTTAGCTGCGACTCAATTTTGTAGATGGTCAGCAGATTGTCAGGAATCACCTGAACCGGCGCAATGCCCGCGGCTTTTTCCGCCACCGCCGGGTCGTCCGTCACAATTTGGTCAATCCCGCGCGGGCGGTAGTCATCCAGCACGGCTTCGAGCGTGCTTCGCGGCTGCATCAAGACGGACGGCACATGCGCGGTCGGCGCGGCGCGGCGAATCTGCTCCCACTGCTGGAACAGGCGCTCCGCTTCCGCCGCGAGTTCTTCCTCCGGCGCATTCTCCGCCGCCGTGCGCATCACCAAGCCGAAGCGCTCCTGCGCAATCGCCCTGCCCGTCTCCTTCAGCGCCTTCCGCTTGCCATCCTCCGTGATTTTGGACGACACGCCAATCATGCGGCTCATGGGCGTGAGCAGCATCGTCTCCCCGCACAGGCTGATGTCGCGCGTGAGGAACGCGCCCTTGACGCCCTGTGCTTCCTTGCGAATCTGCACAATCACCGCGTCGCCCGTTTTCGGGTAGGACAGCCCCGTGTTCTTCTCTTCCAGCGGCAGAAAGCCGTTTTTCTCCTGCCCAATATCGACGAACGCCGCCTTCATCCCCGGCACAATGCGCTCCACGCGCCCCAGCAGCACCGCTTCCGCCGTGTCGCCCTCCTGCGGAAAAAAGACTTCCGCCAATTGCCCGTCTTCCAATATGCCAATCAGCGGCTTTTCACCCTGATGCACAAGCAATGTTCTCATAGGTTCTCCAAGGGCGTCAGTTCGCCGTTTTCATCCCGACCCAGCAAGCCGTTGCGGATAATCAGCGCATCCGGGGCGTTTTCCAGCCCGCAGAAGGTGCTAAGCGCACTTAACAGCATATCCGGCTTGCACGCCAGCGTCTCCGTCAGCGCCATGACGGCATGAATCGCCGTGCCTTCGCCGGAGAGCGACACCAAGAGCGGGCGGATGTCCGTTTCCTTCATGCCGGATTTCGTGCGGCGCATGGCGAGAATACTCGTCTGCTGGAGAAAATCAGGAATCGCCGCAATCATCTTTGCCGCCGCGTTCGCATCCTCGATTTCCAGCGTGTAGTCCGCCGCCTGCACGAGCGCCATCATCGCCGGATGCTTGTCATCCAGCGCACGGGCGAAAGAAAGCTGCAAATCCGGCGGCAGGGCGCGGTTCATCTGCTGGAGGAAATCACCCGGCGACACCTCGCGCGCCATCGTCACATCCAGAATTTCCTTTTTTCCCGCCGCCCCGGTGGACAGCGCCGACGCGAACGTCAGCAGAATATGCGGATTGTACCCATTGGAATACGCCACGGGCAGCCCCGAACGGCGCAGCGCCCGCATCATCGCCCGCTGAATGTCCAGATGCCCGATGTGGCGCAGGCGGATGCCCTTTTCAAACACAGCCATTATCCGCAATATTTGCACACCCCTTTGAAGCGCTGCAGGCCGCAGCCGTTGCAGCCCTTGCGGCAGTCTTTGGTCGTCTGCGCCTTTTCCGCCTTTTCCTTCTCGCGCCACAGGAACTCCTTTGTCACGCCGCAGTCAATCACATCCCACGGCATGATTTCGTCCTTCTCGCGGCGACGGTAGGCATAGAACGCCGGGTCGATGCCCAGCTCGGCAAAGGCTTCGCGCCACATGTCGTACTTGAACAGCTCCGTCCAGCCGTCGAGCATACAGCCCTTCTGGTACGCGCGGAGAAGCACCTGCCCCATTCGGCGGTCGCCGCGGGCAAAGCACGCTTCCAGATAGCTCAAATCCGACTCATGATAATTGAACGTCACGCCCTTGATGCGCAGCTTCTCGCGCAGGTGGCTCTGCTTCTCGCGCACCATCTCCTGCGTGTCCTGCGGCTCCCACTGGAAGGGCGTGAAGGGCTTGGGCACAAACACGGACGCGCTGCACACCACGCGCAGCCCCTTCGCGCGCTCGCCCCTCGGCACGGCAAAGTACGCATCGACGACCTTTTTCGCCAAATCCGCAATGCCGTCCAAGTCCTCGGTCGTCTCCGTCGGCAGACCCATCATGAAGTACAGCTTGACGCTGCTCCATCCGCCGTGGAAGGCGTCGGAGACTTTGCTCATCAGGTCTTCTTCGGTCACGCCCTTGTTGATGACGTCGCGCAGGCGCTGCGTTCCGGCTTCGGGCGCGAACGTCAGGCTGGTTTTCTTCTCCTTCTGCGTCGCCTCCAGCGAATCCTTCAGCACGCTGTCCAGGCGCAGCGACGGCAGCGAAATCGACACATGCTTCTCGTCTAAGCGCCGAATCAGCTCGCGAATCAATTCCGCCAGACAGGTATAATCGCCGGACGACAGGCTGGACAGGCTGATTTCCTCATACCCGGTCGTGTTTTCCAGCTGCTGCGCCAGCTCCACCAGATGCTCAAGACTCCGCTCGCGCACCGGGCGATACAGGATGCCCGCCTGACAGAAGCGGCAGCCGCGCGTGCAGCCGCGCATGATTTCCAGCATGATGCGGTCGTGGATAATCTCCATATACGGCACGGGGATTTCCGTGGGATAGAACGCCTTGTCCAAATCAGGGATAATCGCTTTCAAGACCTTTTCGGGCGCTTCGGGGCAGTTCGGCTTCATGGACGCAATCGTGCCGTCCGCGTTATACTGGACATCATAGAGCGCCGGGACGTACACGCCGCGGATGGCGCACAGGCGCTTGAGGATCGTCATGCGGCTCGCGCCCTCTTCGCGCCCCTGCATGATGACGCGGTTGAGGTCGAGAATCTGCTCTTCGCCGTCGCCGACCATGAACGCGTCAATAAAATCCGCCAGCGGTTCGGGATTGAACGCGCACGGCCCGCCCGCAACCACAATCGGGTCTTCCTCCCGGCGATTTTCCCGCAAAAGCGGAATGCCGCCAAGCTCCAGCATCGCCAGAATGTTGGAGTAGCTCATTTCATATTGCAGCGTAAAGCCCACGACGTCAAAGGCGCTGAGCGGGCTGCGGCTTTCGAGCGTGAACAGCGGGACATTTTCCTGCTTCATCAGGTCCATCATGTCCACCCACGGCATAAACGCGCGCTCGCAGAGCATATCAGGCTGCTGATTCATCGCGGCATAGAGAATCTTCATGCCCAGATGGGACATGCCGACCTCGTAGGTATCCGGAAAGCAGAACGCAAAATGCAGCTTCGCGCTGTCCCACGGCTTAAGCTGCGTATTCATTTCCCCGCCGGTATAGCGCGTCGGCTTCTGCACCTGATCGAGCATCCGGGCGATGGCTTCTTGGTTGATTTCGGGTTGCAAAGTGGAAGTACCTCCTTAACCGTACAGCGCAGAATTCGCGCTCATTATAATGTATCATTTTTCGCGGTCAAGGTCAACTGTTTGTCGGATGAAAATTTTGCCGCCGCCTGATTTTTGGCAAAAAGCAGCCGTTTTTTGGACTTGACAAGGCGTTTTGTATGGCATATAATGGTTTTACAAAATCTGTACGGGAGGTCGTTTTCCATGCGCAACAAACGGATTCTGTCGTTTTTGGTGGCACTCATTTCTCTGCTGACGCTGCTGCCCGATGCTTCGGCGTCAAGTGACGTGTACGTCGGGCAGACGTTCTACTTCGGCAACTACGAGCAGGATGGCAACCTGCGCAACGGCGACGAGCCGATTCTCTGGCGCGTGTACAGCGTTGATTACGGCAGCCGGACAGTCCGCGCGGTGAGTGAGTACGGGCTGGATTCGATGGTCTACAACCGCTCGACCAGCACCACCTCGTGGCACAACAGCACCATCCGCTCGTGGCTGAACAGCACGTTCCTGTCCTCCGCGTTCACGTCGGCGGAACAGGGGCAGCTGAACAGCGTGTACGTCAGCAATTCGTCGGATTATGTGTACATCCTCAGCCAGTGGGAAATCCAGCAGTATTTGGACACGGAGCTGCTCTACGCCACGGAATACGCCCGGCAGTGCGGCGCGTACACCGCCAGCGACACAGGCACCTCCTCCTACTGGGCGCGCGTGGACAGCACGTCGACCTTCGGCGTGTTCGTCGGCGCGCACGGCAGCTTCTACGACCACGGCAACAAGGTGACGGAGTTTGACAACGCCGTCCGCCCCGCCATCTGCGTCTCATTTGACGTGGCGCTTGGCCGCTGGACGCCCTCGTCCTCCGACAGCAGCAGCGGACTGCTTGCCATGTCCAACCGCCCGATTTCGACGCGCTCCGGCCCTTCGACGAAGTACGATGAGCTTGGCACTTACTGGAACGACGGCGGCCACACGGTGACGGTGCTGTCCCGCGCGTCCGGCAACGATATCTGGTGGCTGCAGGTCGAATTTGAGTATGGCGGCAAGACTGTGCGCGTTTACACGGGCGAGCAGCGCATCGACATTGATGTCAGCCGTGTGCCGATTGAAGGCGGCGCGATTGGTTCGGGGCGCGTGACCTCCACCACAACGGCGTACTACGGGCCGGGCACGAACTACAAGCAGCATCAGCAGAAGATTTCCTCCGGCACGACCGGCGCGGTCATGGCGTGGGAGAACGGCTATGTGTGCCTGGAGTTCCAGCCGTCCGGCTCGTACCAGATTCGCCGCGTATGGCTGCCGGAGAACGTGGTGTCCATCACCTATTATTGAGCCACGGCGGGCATCATCACCATACGCACCTGAAAAAGGCGGTTCAGCTTCATCGGCTGAATCGCCTTTTGGGTTATATTTTTTTCCCGTGCCTGCGTCCCCCGGTCAGCAGCAGCCCGTAACCGACCACGCCCGCCAGCAGCAGACCGCCGGCGAAAATCAAGCCTGTCACGGCGCTGTGCTCCGGCACGTCCTCGCTGCCGGAAATGCCGCCAGCCGTATCGCGGGGCGCCAAGGCGTTTGAAATCACCTGCGCCAGCGGCAAAATCGTGTTTTGCAGGCGGATTGGCTCGGTCTCCCGCGCGCCCCAGAGCATCCGGAGCGGCTCTTGCGCGTTCGCGGCAAAGTACACGTCCCGAATGAGCGTCGGGGCGGTGTGGTCAAGCCCCGCCTTGACGGAGAGCGCGAAATCCTTCATCAGCGCTTCATTATCGCCGCCGCGGCGGACAATCAGGCGGATTTTCGCCGCTTTCTCGCCGCTTAAAAGCGTATCATATTCCGCGGAATTGCTGATTTCGTCCTGCGCGACGGTCAGCGGAAAATCCGCCTGTTCAGGATTCACCGTCACCAGCGCCGCGCCCTGATTCGCAAGCTCTTCCCGCAAATCCCGCACCAGCGCCGCGTCGCCCATCAGCCCGATGGTGCGCACGGCACTGGTCACAGGCTGCGCCGTCTCGCGGGCAGACCACGGCACATCGGGCAGCGTCTCCGTGCCATCCTCGCGCAAGACCGCCTGCTGCCCCTCTACCGCAATCACCCGGTGGCGCGTGCCATCCGCCGTCAGCAGCACATCCCCGACGGCGGGGGGAACATCCAGCCACGCCAGCAGCGTCCCCTGCTCATCCGCCAAGCGATACGCCGATTTCTCCGCCGCCATGGCGGAACTGGTGAGCATCATCAGCAGCAGCAAAAGCAGCGTCAGAAGCTTCCTCATCCGCGGTGTCCCCCTTTCACGCCCGGCGGGGTCAGCAGGAAAATGGCGGTTCGGCGCACAATTTCCGCCAGCGCGGTGGATACGCTTGCGCACAGCAGCGCCGCGTCCATCCACGGCTGCACGTCCGCGCGAAGAACCCCCGACACGCCCGCTGCGCCCTGCGCGACGAGCATCCCCATCAAGCTGCACAGGAGCATCCCGCGCCGGCTGACCCCCAGAAAGCACGCCGCCGCCCCGATGAGCATCGCGCACGCCCAGAGCGCATCCGCCTGCCCGTCCGACAAAATCAGCACAAGCAGCCCCATTGCCCCGGCAATCACGCTGCCCAGCAGCACACGCACCAGCTCCCGGCGCGGGCGGATGGTCATCATCAGGCGCACGGAAGCCGCCGCTGTCACCGCCAGGCCCGCTGGATTCACCCGCACCGCGCCAAGCCGGACATCCGGCATCAGCAGCGCCGCGAGCATTGCCAGCAGCCACGCGCCCGCCGTCCGCTGGCGAATCCCCAGCCGCTCCCACGCGCCGGAAAGCACGCCGGAGAACGTGAGCACAAGCAGAATGGTTGCCAGCAGCATCCCCACCGTCATGTTTTTCGCCTCCCTTTTCGGGGTCATTATGCGCGCTTTCGGCGGTTTCATGCGCGGCGGAAAAAGATAGCGTCTTTTTGCGGAAAAACCCTGTCGAAGCCCTTGACGATTCGCACTTTATTTGATAAAATTTTCATAGGGAGTGTTCTGTCCTTTTATTTTATTACTTATTATTTATGGAGGCAATTATGAGCATCGACAATCAGCTTCTCTTCTGTTATCTGGAGGAGGACAATATCCAGCAGGCGTATTTCCGCGTTCGCCCTCTGCTGACCCCGGACGCTGACATCCGCCAAGAGGCGATGAACCAGTTCCCGGTGGAAGGCTGCCTGCGCATCGTCCCTGACCGCAACGAGCAGCACACCTTCAAGAGCCGGATGCGTGACCTTGGGCATTATTGTCTGGTTGATTTGGCGAATTTGCCCGCCGAAGCTACAAAAATCCGCACAAACAAGAATTTCCGCCCTGACAAGGGTGAGCCGAACCAGTTTATCCTCTATTCCGACACCGTGCATGAATTGCCCGCGCACAGCTTTTATGAGGTGATTTCCGCCCCGGCGGATGATGCCGCGGTGGTGGCGGAAACGGCGATTACGCCCCTGTTCTATCTGCGCGCGGACAACGTGCTGTACGGGCCTGTGTGCAAAAATGACCCGGAAAAGCCGCAAAAGAGCAGCGGGATGACGGGGATGCTGTTCACGCTGCCCTGCCCGGACGGCGTGGAGCGCACGATTCTCTGCCTGAAGGATGCGCCCGCGCCGGTTCGTCCCGCGCCAATTCAGCGGCAGATGCGCCCCAAGCCCGTCCGCTTTGACCCCCCGTTGGACGCGGCAGCGG
>ENA-OYZV01000206-OYZV01000206.1-human-gut-metagenome-genome-assembly--contig:-NODE-206-length-19036-cov-12.836257_pt1 | contig 19036 bp, 15 predicted proteins | sample MGYA00244203_ERZ653490 | MGnify/ENA primary metagenome ERZ653490 (study PRJEB26926, sample SAMN06165086) | human gut metagenome | biome: ENVO:00009003; feature: ENVO:2100002; material: ENVO:00002003...
GATTGCGTGGAAATCCGGATCAGCGGAAAAAAGCGGTGCTTGAGAAAATTATCAAGCGAAAAGTTTACAGAGCCTGAAGATGAAGAAAAGAGGATCGGAGACACCCCTCAACTGAGTTCGGAACATCTTTATCTTGGCATTGAAGGATTCCGCCGACGCGTTTGTGGCACGGGATCTGAAGTAGTTGACTATTGCCTTGTAATTGTTTCTAAAAGTCCTGATCACGGTATTGAAATGCTCTCTTCCAAGAGCCTCGACATCCTTGAACCATTTCATAAGCTTTGCTCCTGCCTTTAAATAGTCAACCTTTTCATTGAAAATCCGTCTGAGCCGCTGCATGACATTGTATGCCTGTTCAATTTCCGGATAATACTCGAAAAGTATTTCCATCCGCTTCCGTTGCCCGATGCTCCATTTATCCTCAGATACCATAAGAGCACGTTTGGTGCGCACCAGAATCTGTGGCCACGTCTCTCCGTTACGGGCTTTTACAGGCACATATTCAACTCCTTGTTCCCTGCACATTTCCTGGACAGCGGCTTCCTCCTTGCGTACCTGATGCCGGATGTCTATACGGAGATCGTCCATAGCCTCGTTGAACAGTTGCTGTACATGAAAGCGGTAAGCACTAACTGAAGTACACCTTTTGGAGGTTGTAGCCGAGTTGTAATTTTGCATCGTGCAAAGTTGCACCGACTACAACCTCTAAGATTATGACCAAACTGGATTTTGAGGAACTTCAACAAAAGTTCCAAAACAGCGGCATGACGCTGAAGGCTTTCCTGAAGATGGAAGGCATTGCATATTCAACCTACAACTATTGGAGCAAGAAGCTCCGCGATGAGGCGGTCTCGCTTCCGATTGCGCCGATAGCATTGCGGGAACCTCATGATACCTGCATATCAGGTGATGTCTCCCTTTCTTCGAATGTGGAGCTGCCAGGAGTGACGCTGGCTTTCCCCAATGGAGTACGCGCCCACTTCGGACGAGGCAGCGAGCGGGTTTTAATGGATGTCCTTACCAAAAGCATGAACCATGTTCTGCCTCAATGACACGATGCGCTACCATCTGTGCCCGGGACGTACCGACATGCGCAAGGGCATCAACTCACTGATTGGTGTTGTCAAGGAGAAGATGGACGGCGATGTCCGCAACGGCGATGTGTTTATCTTCATCGGAAGCAGCCGCAGGCTTATGAAACTGCTCCATGCCGAAGACGGAGGAATGGTGATGTACGTCAAAAGGCTTGAGGCCGGGCGTTTCAAGATACCGGAGTATGACGAATCGACCAGAAGCTATCCGATGGAGTGGCGCGACCTTGTGGTCATGGTCGAAGGTATCACGGAAGATCCGGCCGCAAGACTGCGCAGACTGAGGGCCGAAAGGGCAGAATATCACGTTTGACAAGCACCCGAAAAAGATAATTTTCAAGCGGAAATTGGCCTTGGAAAAAGTTGCATATCTCGCTGATATTTATTATCTTTGCAGTATAAAACCAAGAGATTGTGACGACTGAGCAGACACTTCAACTGGCCTTGGAATCGATGGCGAAAGTCAACGAGACCCAGTCGCGTCAGCTTGAAATCCTGACGGAGCAGAATGCGGAGATGTCGCAGCGCATAAAGGAGCTGACGGCACAGATAGCATGGTTCCAGCGTCAGATGTTCGGTCGCAAGAGTGAGAGACGCCTTGTGCTTGATGGACAGCCGAGCCTCTTTGGCGATGAGGAGTTCGGCCACCCCGAGCCCGATGAAACACAAACAGCAACAGCCGAATCCGAAGCTGTGGAATCCCAATCTACCGGCGGAAAATCCCGTAAACCCGTCAAGCGACCTCGTCAGACATGGGAGAACCTGCCCGTGCTGGAGACACGTACCATAGAACCTGAAGGTGGTGTGGATCTTACCCGATACCACAGGATCGGAGAGGAGACAACCTATCTGCTCGGCTTCGAGCCGGGCAGACTGTTCCGCATCGCCGTTGTCCGGCCAAAGTATGGCCTTAGGGACTCGTCCGAGCCAGTGGAGCGTGGCGAGGGAGTGAAAATCGCGCCCCTGCCTTTGTTCCCCATCTACAAGGGCATGCCATCGTCAAGTCTGCTTGCCGAGATACTTCTCCAGAAGTATGAGTACCACATGCCATTCTACCGCCAGATAAGGCAGTTCGCCCATCTCGGCATGACAGGCCTTAAGGAAGCCACGGTTGTGGGATGGTTCAAACGCACGATGGAGCTTCTCCGGCCGCTTTATGACGCGCTTGTGAGGGAAATCTTCAGCAGCGGATATGTCCAGTCGGATGAGACAACGGTGCCGGTGATCAACGGCGCGAAGCATCAGGCCGACAAGGAGTACCTCTGGATGGCGAGGGCTGTGATGGAGAGGCTGTCGGCGTTCTTCTACAATGACGGCTCCCGGGGAGCGGACGTGATAAAAGAGATGACCGACAAATACAGGTTCAAGGGATATCTGCAGTGTGACGGCTATCCGGGATACACTTCGGCCTACGGGTCGGACAGGCGCGTCATGCTCGTGTTTTGCCTTGTGCATATGAGACGGTATTTTGAACACGCCCTTGACGAGAACCGCAAGGATGCCTCATGGTTCCTCGCCAAAATACGTGAGATATACCATATCGAGAGCGGGTGCGACAAGGCCGGCATCGGATATGATGACGTCCGCAGGAAAGCGCGGCAGGAAAAGACACGCCCCATTATGCAGGAAATGAAGGAGTGGCTCGAGACAAATGCCGCAAAATACAGCAGCCGCACCCTCATCGGCAAGGCAATCGGATATGCCTACACACGTTGGGATGTGATGATGCGCATCCTTGACGACGGCACACTTCTGCCGGACAACAACCTCGCTGAAAACGAGATCAGGCCTATAACGCTCGGGCGCAAGAACTATCTGTTCTGCGGAAACCATGAGGCGGCCGAGAACATGTGTGTCATAACATCGCTGCTGTCAACATGCCGCAACCACGACATCAATCCGCGCATGTATCTCAACAGCGTCATCGAATCCATGCCGTACTTCACGGATGCCCCCCATGAGGAACTTGTGAGACTCCTGCCGCATAAATGGAAGGAGTTCCATCCGGAGGCCATCATGGAGAAAGTAAGGACACTGGCAAAATGAGAACTTCAACACTACGAAACATCGGCTACAACTTATCATGGTTGCAGCCGATGTTGCTATAAGTTGGAGGTTCAACCTGTACTTGAGTTAATGCTTACATAACAATAATCATTACATTGAGTAAATGCATCTGGAGCTATATATGTAACACTAGGAGGGATTCGTACGTGTAAATGCTCACATTCATAAAAGGCATGTGACATTATACATGTAATAGTATTGGGTAAAATTACTTCTTTTAAATTAAGATTTTCAGCAAAAGCATACTCTGATATTCCATATACAGAATCTGGAACAACAATGCTTGAAATACCACAGTCTCTGAAAGCCCAACTCCCGATGTCATTTATAGCAGAAGGAATTATAATTTCTCATTAGTGTCCACTAAAGAATCATAAGAGTACTTTGAAATTATTGAAATTCAATTTGTTATAAGAGATTTTGGAGTCAACGGATTTCAAATTACATTTGCGATCATATTCAGACCGTTATGCATAAAGACCCATTCGTTTTCTCCCAATTAGTCCAATTCATGGATAGAAATCACTTCAACTATCTTGTACGGAAGTATGATGGTGACAAGTATGTAAAGAGTTATACATGTTGGAATCAGCTACTTACGATGATGTTCGGACAGCTTTCAAACCGAGAAAGTCTTCGGGATCTCATCGTCGCTCTGGAAGCCCATGCAGGCAAGGTATACCATCTCGGAATCGGGAAATCAGTGACCCGAAGCAATCTTAGCAAAGCCAACGAGCAGCGTGATTACCGCATCTTTGAGGAGTTCGCCTTCTTCATGATTGCCGAGGCCCGCAAGCGGCGGATACAGAAAATCTTCGAACTTGACGGTCATGTCTACGCCTTTGATTCAACCACGATTGACCTTTGCCTGTCGATGTTCGAGTGGGCGAAGTTCCGCAAACACAAGGGTGGTATCAAGATGCACACGCTTTATGATGTAGAGGCTCAAGTACCTGCTTTCGTGCATATTACCGAGGCAAAAGTCCATGATTCCAAGGCTATGCCGGAGATTCCGTATGAGAACGGAGCGCATTACATCTTTGATCGCGGCTACAATGACTTTGGCAATTTATACACCATCAACCGCATCGAAGCATTCTTCGTCGTCAGGGCGAAAACCAATGTCAGGTTCAAGCCTGTGACATGGAAACGTAGGCTTCTGCCAAACGTGGTTTCCGATGCAATCGGTTACTTCACGGTTTATAAAAGCGCGAAGGATTACCCGGAGAAACTGCGAAAGGTGGTCTGCATCGATCCGGAAGACGGTACCAGATACATCTTCCTGACCAACAATCTGACGGCCTCTGCCGAGACAATCGCCGAGCTGTACCGCAACCGCTGGAGCGTGGAGCTGTTCTTCAAATGGATCAAACAGCACCTGCGCATCAAAAAGTTCTGGGGTACCTCGGAGAATGCAGTCCGCATCCAAATCTATTGTGCCATAATCACTTATTGCCTTGTGGCGATAGTGCAGCACGACATAAAACTGGAGCGAAGCATCTACGAAGTCCTTCAGATTCTCGGAATCTCGCTGACTGACAAGACCAATCTGCGCGACCTCTTTGATAAATCGAATTTCAAAAATATCAATGTTCTCTGTGATTCAAGTGAACCGAATTTATTTAATTTTTAACCCTGTCCATTTTTAGTGGACAGTAGTGTATGAGTTTATGGAAAAGGACAAAGACGGGTCTTCAATCCACAATGTATTCAGAGCGGATATCACCTTGCTTCTCTCTTCGGGCTTATTTGGCCGGACGGAGGATTTGAGAGCGGGATGCTGATGAGATAATCCTTGAATCAAACAAGGTTTAGCACCTAAATAATCTCCGATTCGAAAATCTTCTATATCTTCTACAATCGCGATATCATTGGCACCCACTTCATCAACATTTATCTCTCTGCCCTGATAAATAGTCTTTAGATTTTTAATCTTGATGAATTTTTCCGAATCGTTGATTCTTACAACGTCTCGAAGTCTCAGACTTCCGTCAATTATTTTAAGAAAACTTCTTTTATGCCCTTTGGGGTCATGCTCTATCTTATAGAGATAAGCTGAAAGTCTGTTTGAGACTGATGCCGGAGGAAGTATAAAAGAAGAAATGGCGTCCAACAACTCATTGATACCGATATTGAACATTGCTGATCCATGTAGCACCGGATAGACTTTGGCTTTTGCCACAAGAGCGATTATCGTATTCCAATAATCAGCCGGTGAAATTTCGCTATCCGCCAAATATCGTTCTAATATATCGTCGTCATGGTTGCATACAAATTCTTTGTATTCTTCCTTTATATATGTTTGGGAGCAAACCGGATAAACCGATCCATCGACAACAGTTTGCATAAACAGGACATCTTGCGACAGATTTGTTTTTATATCCATATACAAACGCTCCAAATTCACACCGGCACGGTCAATCTTATTGATAAATATAATTGTCGGGATTTGCAGCTTTTGTAAAGTACTGAACAGCAACTTTGTCTGCGCTTGTATGCCTTCCTTTGCGGATAAGATGAGGACTGCTCCATCAAGCATTTTGAATGTCCGCTCCACTTCCGCAATAAAATCCATGTGTCCCGGAGTGTCAATGATATTGCATTTCACTCCATTCCAGATAATAGATGTCGTAGAAGCCCGGACAGTAATTCCTCTACGTTTCTCTATATCCATAGAGTCCGTTATGGTGTCACCATTATCCACACGGCCGCACTTTTCCGTTGCTCCACTGGCAAACAGCAGATTCTCGGTTACGGAAGTTTTTCCTGCATCAATGTGAGCAAGAATTCCTAAATTTATAATATTCATTTGGATTAAGCAATAATATACTACAGTAGATGCATTGTCGAAACGCACCTTTTAATACCTCCTCGTAGCATATGAGAACTACAGGATTACTAACTCGTATTAATATGTATATTATTACTGCCGCATAACGATTACAAAATTACACAAAAAAATATATCTAACAAAAGTGGGAGGATTTTTTAACTTTTTACCATAGACATTTTATTAGGGAAGCGTAGGTTCAACTGGCAAGTACAAATAAGTAGAAATGTTTGAACAACACCGTTTTAGGAAGTTGAAAAATCAAGTTTCTCTCTCGGTATAGCGTTTATTTTGGCCAATATCTTCTTTAGTTTAGCATTTGTGTATTTCCCATTCGTGTTCTATTTAGCTCCTTATTATGAGTATGTAGCAAGTTACTTATCAAATTCAGCCTCTTTGAGGGTCAAATATGGTTTTGCAAATGGTGACTGACAAGACATAAACAAGGTCAGCAGGAATTTTTTACATAAATGGACATGAATGTATATAACCTAAAATAAGAATAAATTTTAATAAGGGCTGCCCAAAAAGAAAAAAATGCAGTTGCCATCCTATAGATACTTGCAGAAAGGATAAAATTTACTTTTAGACCTTTTGGGATAGCCCTTATTAATACTTCAGATAAAATTCCTTAGGTTATATTTTCAATCCTTTGGACCGGGTTTCCTCCTTGGCATACAGTCCCGGACGCCCGATTATGACATGGTTGGCAACGATACTATCCGCCGGACTGCGTATCTGCGGCGGTGCATTTTCGGGATATTGCGCCTGCCTGTTCCTCACATCTTCCGCTTCCGGCTTGAGCTGTTGCCCTTCATTCTCCTTTTCTGCGACTTCGGGCGTGGGTGGCGCAAGCTCCAGCTGAATTTTTCGGTCAAGGGCGGCAAGTTCGGACTTCAACTGCTTCAGCTCGTCCTCCTTCTTCCACACCTTACCCGCTATCTCCTGTAACTGCGGTATCTCCATCTCCAGCACCTCGTTCTTCGCCTTGTACTGGTCGATGATGGAGGGTATCCTCTCCATCGCGTTGAGGAAGTTGCGGGCGGCGGCCAACGGGTCAGCCATCGCCAGATGCCCGTTGTTGTAGGTGTACTTGTAGTTCCCCTCGACCACGAAGCGGTTGTCGGTGAACTCCAATCCCTCTTTGAGTATCCTTTCGCTCACCACCTTTATCGGAAAACCGTAAAGTTCACCGACCTGCGTGTACAACCCTCCGGTCGTGGCATTCTTGGCTATCTCCTGCAAACGCTTTCCGATGACCTTCTCATCGGCGGAATCCACTCCGTCCACCTTTATTATATTAAGGCGGTTGCCCTCCTTGTCGGTCTGCACCACCGACAGGAAGCGGTTCCAGTCCTCCGTCATGGCATCTATGAAAGCCGTGTTGTTGCGCAACTCGCCGGTCTTTGACTCCAGCTTGAACTCCGAATCACGCTTGCCCTTGTTGAACGACTTGCGTTCCCCTTCGAGCGATGCGATCCGCTTTTCCAGTTTCGCCTTGTCCAACAGGTCGGTATTGCCGGAGAGCAACGCCATGTATTCCGAGAAATTCATGCCCGATTTTTCGTCCATTGCCCCCTCGTCGATGGTACGCGCACCCATCGCACCGCTTTTGAGCTGGCTTATGAAAGTCTGCTTGCAGTGCAGGAGGTTGAACTTGTAGCTGTCCAGTGACTTCTCCACCGCGTAGATGATTACATCCACGTTGTTCCCGGCGAAATGTTTGGCAATCTCATTACCTGCCCTAACTCCGCGTCCGTCACGCTGTTGCAAGTCGGACGGTCGCCACGGCGTATCGAGATGATGGATAGCCACACACCGTTTCTGGGCGTTCACACCCGTTCCGAGCATAGAGGTAGAGCCGAACAGCACACGCACCGTCCCGGCGTTCATGGCGTCTATCACCGCCTTCCGCGCCTTGTCGGTCTTGCACTCCTGAATGAAGCGCACCTCGCTTGGCGGTATACCGTAGTCCTCCGTCAGTTTGCGCTTGATTTCCGAATAGACGTTCCACCCGTCGCCCGGCTGGTATGTCCCCAAATCAGAGAAAACGAACTGCGTGCCTTTCTGGGCGTCGTATTTTTGATAATACTCCGCGATCATCTTGGCACAGTGACTCGCTTTGTTGTCGGGATGATCTTCGTAATTCGGGTCTATCATGCGCATGTCGAGTGCCATTTTCCGGGCATAGTCCGTGGCGATGAGCATCTTCGCCTTTTCTTCCGTTTCCGAAAGCGGCAGCCTGCCCAACAAGGTGGCATCGCCCGTCTTGGCGAACTGCATCAGTTTCTGTATGAAGTCCTCCTGTTCCGGCGTGGGCGGTATATGGTGCAGTATCTCGTTCTTGGCAGGACGGTCAACGCCCACATCCTCCGCCGTGCGGTAGTCCGTGATTTCATTATAGAAGGCGGCAAGCTCCGGCACTTTGATGAAGTAGCGGAAACGCTCCTTCTGGACCACATTGTTCGTCACGTTAAATTCAAAATCCGTCGTCTTCTTGGCAAATATCGCCGCCCAAGCGTCGAAACACCTTATGTCCTGCCGTTCCAGCTCCTTCGGGCGCAGGTACTTGAACAGCAGGTACAATTCAGTCAGTGAGTTGCTGATAGTCGTGCCGGAGAGGAAGGTCGCACCCAAGTCTTTTCCTGTGCGCTCCTGTATGGTGCGTATGGCAAAGAGCATGTTAAGTGCCTTCTGGCTTCCCTCGCTGTTTCCCAATCCCGCCACACGGTCGTGGCGCGTGTTGAAAGTCAGATTCTTGAACTGGTGGCTCTCATCTATGAAGATGTGGTCGATGCCCATCTGCTTGAAATCCACCACGTCGTCCGTGCGTGACTTTATGGCGTGTTCCACCTTCTCCAGCTTCGCTTCAAGGTTGTGCTTGCGCTTCTCCAATCCTTTCAGCATCGCCCGCGACACGTTCTTTCCCTGCTGCCGTAGCACTTCGAGGTTTTCCTCCACCGTGTCAAGCTCTGCTTGCAGGATGCGCTGCTGCAATTCCGGCGACTGCGGTATCTTGCCGAACTGGTCGTGCGACATGATGACGCAATCGTAGTCGTTGTTCTTTATATTATTGAAGAAGCGCACACGGTTGGCGGTCGAAAAGTCCTTCTCCGAAGCGTACAGAATACGTGCGTTGGGATATGCCGCCTGATAGGTGGCTGCAATCTCCGCAACGTTGGCTTTCAGCCCGATAATCATCGGCTTGTGTGCCAAATTCAGACGCTTCATCTCATGCGCGGCGATGCACATTATCAGCGTCTTACCGGTTCCCACCTCGTGGTCGCAAATTCCGCCGCCGTTCTGTTTCAACATCCAGACGCAATCCATCTGTGAGGGATAGACGCTCTTGATACCCCGGCTTGCCAGCCCTTTCAGGTTGAGGTCGGGAAAGGTCTGATGGGAGCCGTCGTAGCGCGGGCGCACGAAACAGTTGAACTTGCGGTTATACATCGTCACAAGCCGCTCCTTGAACTGCGGCGACTGCTCTTCGAGCCATTCGGAGAAGCCGTTTCGTATCTCGTCAATCTTGGCGTTGGCGAGTTGTATTCCCTCGCTGTCGCGCATCTTGATGTCGTTGCCATGCTCGTCCTTGCCGATGGACTTCATCATGTCAGGGCAGGTGTTGTGCAGGGCGTGTTTTAGGAGGTGCATACCGTCATAGTTCCGGTAATACCCCTTCACCAGAAACTCGTCCGTGATTTTCATGGTGCGGTAGCCGCACACCACCGAAAACTCGTCCATGCTTGCGGAATAGGCGATTTTCACCTCCGTGTCGAACAGCCGGCTCATGTAGGCGGCATAGACACCCGTCGGAATCCAGCGTTCCCCGAAATTGAAGTCCAGATCCTCGAAGGCGATGCGCTGCGGCTCGGCATCTTTCAGAGCCTCCAACGCCTGCTTCACCTCCGGCATACGCTCATTTTCGGGATTGTCACCCATCCATGCCTCTATGCGTTCCGCTTTCTCTATGACATTTCCGGCGATGAAACGGTCTTTGATTTCGTAACCGGTCACGAGCGGATTGTAGTAGATGCGCCCTTGCAGGGCAGTGAGCAAATCCTCCGCCGTGCTGTCGGTTATCTCCCGCATATAGTCGAGATTGACCGTACCATATTTGTTGAGCGACGCAGACAGGGCTTCTTCGGGAGAGCCTACGTTGGCATGGCTCTCCACCGCGAAGGAAACAGGATGCTCGAAGATGTCCGCCTTGACGAACTTTCCGTTTTCCATCCGTTCCAGCGAAAGGATGTCGCGCCCGCCCGCATCCATCATCACTAACTTCACGTTCTGCTTGGCGTTGAGGTTGCCGTAGCGCATGACAAACTCATCGTAACAGGTATTCAGATGCTCTCGCCACGGAACATTTGCCTCGCGCCGGAGCGATTCATAACGGTACAGACGCTCGTAGGCGTCACGCAGCGACACATACAACAACGCCTTTTCCTTCTGGTATCCTTTCAGGTCGAGCGGCTGGAATGTCGCCCCGTATGGCGTGATGTCTTTCAGGTAGCCGATGTTATGACGCCCCCGGTCAGCCACCAGCGACCCTTCGCGCAGGTGCATCTCCGGCGTGCGGTGGTAGGCACGCGGAGAAAGGTCCACGACTTCCTCCTTCGGCTTTTCCGCTTCGATGTCGGGGAAAAGGAAAGTCCCCACCGCTTCCGATGGGGTATCTGTAACGGCAGGTGCGGCGACTGCCTCCGGCTGTGTTTCCTCCTGTCGTGGCTGCTCACGGGAAGTTTCCGGCACGGCTTTCACTTCCGTCTTTTCCGCCACTTGTTTCTCGTTATGCTGCCTTGCCAGTTCCCGAAGTTCTTTCCTACGCTCCGGCGTCAAACCCATCATCATTTCATAGAAACCGTTGATGGGAGGATTGGTATCCCAGTCCAGTGTGGCATAGATGTCGTCCGGGTCGGCAGGCTTGGCGGTGTTCTCCGCTTTCACCTCCTTATTCTCCATTGCGGGTTTTGCAGTTGGAGCTGTCGGTGTAACCGTGACTTTCGGTTTGGGCGGAGTGGACTTTGCCGTAACTGCCTTTTTCACCGTCTTTTTCTTTTTGGAGGTTTTCGGTTGGCTGACCTCTTCCGTCATCCCCCAGAGGTCAAGCAGGGTGAGCTGCACGCCTGCGGAATATTGCGGGCGCGGTTCTATCTCCGGCTTTTCATCTGCGGGTTGCGGCTTTTCTGTCGGAGTTTCCACCGTCTGCGCCGAGGATACTGTTTCCAATTTTATGGCAGGACGCTCTACTTTATTTTGAACGGCAACTTTTTCTTCCGTTCCTGCCTGCCGGATTGAACCCGAATACAAGCGCATGGCAAGCCTGTAATGGAAATCCTCGTCGAGCATACGGCGCAAATCCCCGGCGATGCCTGCTGCCTTGCCCTCGTGCAGATAAACCATAGCGGGCTTCCCGTAGGGGTCTGTGTCAAGTTTCGCCATCGTATGCACGATGCGTTCCGGGTGGTGGATGAAATAGGCGTTGTCGGTCAGGGCGGTTTTCGTGTCCGTCTGTATCACGGTCATCAGCCGCTCGTCCTGCGACATTTCCTTCTTGCTGAGGTTCTTTTGCAGGACAATCAGGTCACTGCCCACCTCCGTGCCCGCGTTGTCCGTGAACAGGTTGTTGGGCAGGCGTATCGCGGATACCAGATTGGCCTGACTGAACAGCTCGTTACGCACGGAGGTCTTGGTGCTATTCAATACCCCTTGCGAGGTGATGAACGCCACGATACCGCCGTCACGCACGGCATCCAGTCCTTTGAGAAAGAAATAGTTGTGGATGGTTTTCTGGGCGGAGCGTCTGCCGAAAGAGTCGCTCCGCTGAAACTCCGCGTCGAACACGGCAATGTCACCGAACGGAATGTTGGACACCGCCAAGTCGAAATAATTGTTGAACGGTCTTTCGATTTTCTCAAAACCGCAGGTGCGCATTTTCTGGTCGGGATAGAGATGCCTCAAGATTGTACCCGTGAGCAGATCCTTCTCGAAAGCCATCACATCCGCATTGGGGCTGTGCCGCAGCATGGAATCCACGAACACGCCGACACCTGCCGACGGTTCGAGCATACGGGCGGGGCGGACGCTGTAATCTGCCAGCACGTCCGCGATGGTGTCGGTTATCTCTTTGGGGGTGTAGAAAGCGGTCAGCACGGACGCTTTCAGCGAATCCACAAACCGCTTGTACTCTGTTTCGTCCTTGCTGTTCTCACGGATAAGCCTGTGCAGCTCCACCGTCGGGGCGAACAGTTCGAGGTCGGATTTCGCCCACCGGACGGCATCCGTCAGTTCCTTTGCAGGGTTGAGGATACATTTCAGACCGCCGAAACCGCAGTACCTTTGAAGTATGGCACGCTCTTCGGTTGTCGCTGTCCTATTTTCCCTGTCAAGGATGAATGCCGTCCGTATCGCCTCGATGTTGTCCCGCAGTTTCTGTTTGCGGTTAAACGCCATATTCGTCTAAGTAAAGGACGGTTGCTCCCGTCAGCTCCGTGTAGAGCAGGTCGTAATCGGAAGACAGGGCGAAATTGTCATCCGAGAGGTCATAGACGGAGAACACGTTGCCGACAAGCGGCAGCAGTTTCAGGACAAAGGCTTCACGCTTCTCTTCCGGCACTTCATCGGCAAACTCGTTTTCCACGACTTCGCGGAGGATGGCGTAACGGGAATAATGCAGCCCGCGCAGCAGCGTGTCCATCGCCAGTTCCTGCGCACCATCGGCGGGATAGCCTTCAAGCCGTGCCCTCTCATACGTTTCGGCGGCACGGTCGGCCCGTTCCCGTATGAAAGCGGTGTCGTCAGCCTGTTCAAACTTGTTCGTGCGGAGATAGTCCAGCAGGTACAGACCGTAATAGGAAAAGTCGGTCTGACCCTCGTTTTTCTTCTTGTTGTTCATTACTTTGGATTTAGCGGATTGATAATTAACGGGATAATCGGTTGGAAAAAGGAAGAAAAAGGCACTCGGTATCCCTCCGAGTGCCACCACTAAATCCAAAGTATGAGTGTAATCCGGTATCGAAGAACAATTCATTACTCTGAACAAGTGGCAAAGTTAATACTATTTCTTCCGTCCTGAAAATTTCTTGTCCTTTTTAGCCTCCGGGAACACAAAAGTCGTGTTATATTCCCCGTCAAAGGCGACAACAGCATCGAAACTCTTGCCCTGTTTGCTCTTGAACCCTTTGAGCAGCTTGGTATGCCCTTCGGTGAGCAGGTCTTTGATTTCATCGTCGGACAGGGTGCGTCCCGCTTTCAGCCGGAACACGGGCAGTCCGCACTCCGTGTTGTCGCAGCGTACCACCTTGCCGTAGAACCGCATCCTGCCCGTGCCACACTTGGGACACGCGCAGCCGGAGTCACGGCTGCCGAAGAGCTTGTCGCACGAGATCAGTTCGGAGGTTATCTCACGTGTGTACGCCTCTATCTCCTTGCGGAAGGTGTCGTCGGACAGTTCCCCGCGCTCGATACGCGCCAGCTCCTTTTCCCATTCGCCCGTCATGGCAACATCGGCGATGCGCATCGTCTTGACGACGGAATTGAGGGCAAGTCCTTTTTCGGTGGGAACAAGCGACTTCTTGCAGCGTTCCATGTAACCGCGCTTGAAAAGCGTTTCGATGATGGAGGCGCGTGTGGCGGGAGTACCGATGCCACAGTCCTTCATCGCCTGCCGCAGTGCGTCGTCCTCAATTTCCTTGCCCGCCGTTTCCATTGCCGAGAGCAGGGTGGCTTCGGTATGCAGCGGCTTGGGTTTGGTCTTTCCTTCGGTAATGGACGAGCCTTTCGGTGTCAGCGTGTCGCCTTCCTGCCAGCCGGGGATGGTAATTTCCTCTTTTTCCTCGCCATAGACGGCACGCCATCCGGTTTGCTTCACGACGCTGCCTTTTACGGTAAACTCCACTCCGGCACATTCCGCCGTGACAGTGGTCACATCCTTGACGCATTTCTCAGAGAATGCCTCGACCATGCGCCCGGCAATCATCTGATAGATGGTATTGTCCTCTTTGGAGAGGAAGAGCGGTTTCTCACCCGTGACGAGCAGGGCATGGTGGTCTGTCACCTTGCCGTCGTCCACGCTGCGGCGTGTCGGGGCGGCTTTTGCCCGCACCTTGTCTTTCCATTCGGGCTGTGTGCCGATGAAAGCGAGCAGTTTGGGAATTTCGGCAAACACGTCTTCGGGGATGTAGCGGCTTCCCGTTCTCGGATAGGTTATCAACTTCTTTTCGTAGAGTTTCTGCGCGATTTCAAGCGTCTGTTCCGCCGTGAAGCCGTGCTTGGCGTTGGCTTCTTTCTGGAGCGTGGTCAGGTCGTAGAGCAAGGGAGTTTCCTCCGTCTTCTCCTTGCGCTCGGCTTTCGTGACAGTGGCGCAACCTGCCGCCTTTACCTTATTATATAGTTCCATCGCCGGTTCTTTCTCTTTCCATTTCTCGGAGGATGAGAATTTCACGACTTCGCCGTCGCAACCGTCCGTTGCGATATGGAGCTGCCAGAATGCTTCGGACGTAAAGCGGCGGTTCTCCCAGTAGCGTTCACATACCATAGCCAACGTTGGTGTCTGCACCCGCCCCACGGAATACGTGCCGTGTCCGGCGGCGATGGATAACGCCTGTGTGCCGTTGATGCCCACGAGCCAGTCGGATTCGCTCCGCGCTTTGGCGGCGAGGTAGAGGTTGTCGTATTTGCTGCCGTCTTCGAGTTTCCGCAGTCCCTCGCGGATAGCTTTGTCGGTGAGAGAGCTGATCCACAGGCGCACGAAAGGAGTGGTGCAACCCGTATAGTGGTAGAGGTAGCGGAAGATAAGCTCTCCCTCGCGTCCGGCATCGGTCGCCACGATGATATGTTCGCTTGTGTCGAACAGTCTTTTGATGACTTTTATCTGCGACACCACGCCGCTGTCGGGCTTGTAACCTTTCTCCGTCCTGACCTGACGGGGGACGAGCGTGAATGTGTCGGGAATAATCGGGAGGTTGTCACGGACAAATCCGCGCACGCCGTAGCCGTCGGGCATGGCAAGCTGAACGAGGTGTCCGAATGCCCATGTCACGGCATAACCGCCTCCCTCGAAATATCCTTCCTCTCTCTTTGTCGCGCCCACGATGCGGGCGATTTCACGTGCCACGGAGGGCTTTTCTGCAATGATTGTCTTCATGTCTTCTTCTTTTTTGTTGATACTTTGGATTTTATTTTGGATTCAGTGGCGGACACGGGATTACATTTTCATGCCCTTGCCCGTTTTCTTCTGCGGCTTCTCCTGCTGCTGTTGCTGGCGGGCGTCCTTCGGGTTGGTCTGACCTTTCTGCAACGGCTCTCTCAGATTCTTTGTAGCCTCGTTGGTCTTGCCATCGTTGTTCACCGCCACCTGCGTGCGGCTCTCGTTGGACGGAGCAACCTGCTGTGCATTGTCAGGGTTCGTGTCGTAGCGGTACGGGCGTCCCTTCTCCGGGTTGAACTTGATATACATCGTGGCATGGAAGCCCTGCTTGTCGGTCACGTTCTCCAGCTTCACGGCTTTACCCGCCACATAGTCGGCTTTCTGCTGGTCGGTGAAGCTCACGCCGCTCCATTTGCTGATGGGGCGGATGCTGCCGTCCTCGTTCGTCCACGTGTTGCGGCGTTGCTCCTTCTTGGTCTGTGCGGCATTTTCCCCGCCCTGCGCCTGACTTTTCGATGTGTCGCCTTTGGTTTCCTGTGTCTGTGCGGTACGGGGCGACTTGCCGGTTCCCGGCACGAACTCCACGCCGCGCTGCTCCACGTTCACTTGCAGGGTGGTGACGAACTTTCTGCCGTCGTTGCGCTCGATGAGCTTGTCGCGTACGGGCAGTCCGGCGCGGAGCATGTCCCGCTCCTGCGTGGTGATTTCCGTCTTGCCGATGCGCTCCGGGATGCGCACCCTGCTTGCCGGAATGTCCGTGATTTCATTCGTCTTGCGGTCGATGCTGATGTAGGAGGGGATGATCTCGCCCGTTTCCCTGTCCACAATGTCCACGACCCTACCGAGATTGCCCGTTTCGCGGAGGTTCTTCCGGTCATTGTCGGAGAATTTGTGTTCCTTGTACTCATCCAGCTTCTGCTCCTTGCGGATGAAGTGCGGCACGAGGCTGATGTTTCCCTCACCGTCCTTCTTGAAGGAGAGGCGGGCGTCCAGCTCGAATGATTCGCCGCCGAAGGTCGGTTTGACCTTTACCAAGTCGGACTTGCCATAGTTGAGCATCTTCGTAAGGTCGCCGGACTTTTCAAGGTTGTCCCGCTTTACGCCCCATCTGTCCTCCAGCTCCTGCCAGTTGATTTTACTCTCGTCGATGGGCTGGTAGCCACGTTTGCCCTGCATCTGTTCGGATTTGTCCTGTTGCTGTTCTTTCCGTTGTTCCATGTTCTCCTGTTTTTGAGGTTCTTGTTTCTCTGTCTGTTGTGCTGCCATCTCTTCCTGCACCTTCTTCTCATAGTCGGAGGTGTCCACCTTGTGAGGGGCGAGCAGCTCCTTGTTCGCTTCGGGGTCTTTCAGCAGTTGCTTCATCACCTCTAAGAGATTTTCAGCTTGGTCTGCCGCAATGCGGTAGAAACCGAAGCGGCTGGGTTCCTTGCACTGCCGGAAGAAGTTCTTGAAGAAGTTGTCCAGCACGTCGCCATGTCGGTCGAATTGCAGGAAACTCTGCGCGTTCTCCGCTTTTGCGGGGGTGCGCTTGGGTGTGCCGTCCGCGTTCAGCCCGGCTACCACGCTGATCTCGCCTGTCTTCTCGTCACGGACTACCAGCACGTCCTTTTCGTCTTTTTTCTTTGCCATCTGAAAAATGTTTTAATGGGTTATTTATGAAAGAAATTATGGATACGAGCCTTGTAGAAGGCTATATCTTCCTTTTTGAAGTCCTTGATATGGTTGGAAAGGAATGTCAGCACGTCCTCCTCGCTGTAATAGGTCTTCTTGCCCAGCGTCTTGTAGGGCAATGCGCCTACGCTGCGGTAGCGTTGGAGGGTGCGTTTGCTTATCTGGAGCAACATGCACAAATCCTGATTGTCGAAAAGGCGGATGCTTTCCGTGATAGTGGGCTGTTTCCCCTCAGCCTTCATCGCCAGCAGCAGTTCGTCCTGACGGTCGAGCCGTTCCATCAGCTTCTGCATCCAGCCCTCGAAGTTGTTTCGTGTGAGCAGTTCCATGACCTATGTCCTCCTTCCTTTTGGTTTGCCGCCCGTGCGCAGCGTGTGGTTGTGGAACAGGGTGTCTATTGTCCCTTCCTCGTTCCTTACTGTGTTGTCCTCCAATAGCCGCAGTATCTCGGAAAGGCGGTAGCGGCAGCTTCCGCGTACCACCACATACTCGATACGGTGGTCGGTGCGCATACGCTGCATGGTGCGCTTGCTCACGTTGAGCATCTTCGCCGCCTGTGCCGTGTCAAGCAGCTTGTCTTCGGTTTCCCGCTTCCGTTTCTTCTCGTCCCTTGCCTCGCGGATGTACCCTGCGATGTTCGCAATCTGCGCCATCATCTCCTTGTAGGCGGAACTTTCCATTGTTATCACTTTCATGTTCAGTCCTTTCTTTTTGTTTCTGCGACAAAATTCGGCAATAAACAAAAGGGGCTTTAACAACTCACTACGTGACTCACGTAAGATTTTTGCGGAAGATGGCTCCGTAACCCGGTCAAACGGCGCAACAGGCAGCCTTTCAGCGGAAAACGATACGTCTTGTATGCCGTTTCGTTACCTTTGCGGCAAACTCTAAATGACATGAATATGGAAATAGTATCTATCGAGAAAAAGACTTTCGAGATGATGGTGGCGGCATTCGGCGCACTCTCGGAGAAGGTCGCCGCCCTGAGGCGCAAAAGCGACACGGGGCGCATGGAAAGATGGCTCACGGGCGAGGAGGTCTGCGGGCAGTTGAGAATAAGCCCGCGCACGTTGCAGACGCTGCGTGACAGGCGGCTTATCGGCTACTCGCAGATAAACCGCAGGTTCTATTACAAGCCAGAGGAGGTGAAGCGGCTGATACCGCTTGTCGGCACGCTCTATCCGCACGGCAGATGATTTGATTTATTCACCCACTGAATCCGAAGTTATGATGAACGAGAACAACGATGTTTTTACGATGGAAGACGAGCCGATAGCCTCTGTGGTGCAGGATATGCGCAAAGGCTCGAAATGGCTGTCCGCATTTCTGGAAAGCTACCGTCCTCCGCTGGACGGGGAACGTTACCTGACGGACGGCGAGGTGTCGGAACTGCTCCGTGTGAGCCGGCGCACCTTGCAGGAATACCGCAACAACCGCGTGTTGCCCTTCATACTTTTGGGAGGGAAGGTGCTTTACCCGGAAACGGGGCTGCGCGGGGTACTGGAAGCGAACTACCGCAAGCCGCTGGAGTGAGGCGGTTTCATGAAAAAGTAAACGGGTGACACCTTTTGTGGTGCTACCCGTTTACTTGTCTTATGGGGTATGTGCAATCAGCAATACCCGGCTTTTCCGTTCTGTATGAACATCACGTATGTCTGCCGTTTCTCTTGTGAGAGTGCCTTTCCCACCAGCCATGTGCGGAACAGGTGGGTGTTGTAGGTATTCACCCTGAAAGCGACCGGGATGATGATTTCAAGGGCGTACACGTCCGCGTGCAGCCCGTTTTCAAGCTGCATGTAGCGGCACACCTCGTAGTCGTTCAGCACGTCCGACTTGCGGACGGCTCTGATGGCGGCGTTCACTGCCGGGACGGTCGTATGGAACAATCCGGCTATTTCGGTGGCGGTCATCCACACGTCGTTACCGGTTACGCTGACTGCCTTGTCCTCGATGATGATTGTGTCACGTTTCATGGCTTTTCTTTTTAGATGGTGCAACCTGCAAATTCCTCGACGCCGTTCAATCTTGCGGCAAGGTTCTCCATGTCCTGATTGAGCTTCTCTTTGGTTATCTTTGCGTAAATCTGCGTCGTCTTTATGCTCTTGTGTCCGAGCATGGAGCTGACCGTTTCGATGGGAACACCGTTGGAGAGGAATATCGTCGTGGCTGCCGTGTGGCGGCTCTGATGCCACGTGATATGCTTGGTGATGCCGCAACGCTTGGCGACGG
>ENA-OYZV01000227-OYZV01000227.1-human-gut-metagenome-genome-assembly--contig:-NODE-227-length-16922-cov-10.009782_pt1 | contig 16922 bp, 9 predicted proteins | sample MGYA00244203_ERZ653490 | MGnify/ENA primary metagenome ERZ653490 (study PRJEB26926, sample SAMN06165086) | human gut metagenome | biome: ENVO:00009003; feature: ENVO:2100002; material: ENVO:00002003...
CAGGCACTTATAAATAATGTTAAACTATAGTGTTGCGGAATTAAGATTGATAATAATTGTTCATTCGTGGAACGAGAAATGTTTCTCATTTCCGCTTGCAAAAGTAACAGAAAAGGCTGAAAAAGACTTTGCGTGGTATAACAAATACTTTGTGAGAAGTACCAAATAGGTTTGATAGCCAACATTATAACGAAAATGATACACCATCAAACCTATTTGAAGAGGAAATCACAACAAAGGAGTCATATAAATCGGTAAGAGGAGCGTTTGTCCATCTTTCTTCAAATCCTTTGTATACAAGAGATATCTCTTATCTATTCGATCAGAATATTTAGCACAAAACTCGTCTAGTGACTTATGAGTATTATATCCTGAGGATTTCACCTCTATCGGATAAATTTTCTTTCCTCTTGAAAGAAGGAAATCCACTTCATAACTTTTATGGCTAGTGGCATGAGGGAAAGTATAATAATAAAGTTTATTGCCAGAAGCTACTAACATCTGCGCTACAAGATTCTCATATACATATCCCATATCACTACTCAGCTTATCACTCAAAAGCTTTTCATAAATAATATTTTCAGTATGATCTTTGTCCCAAAAGGCGAGAGTCACAAAAAGCCCCGTATCTGCCGTAAACATTTTATAGAAATTACCATCACTATGAAGAGCCAGACCTACATTCGGATCATTGGCATGATAGGCAAAATTTACAACCATACTATCCTTCATTTCCTCCAATATACCCATTATGTTCTTACGTTCAGAATCATCCAACACACTAGCTACTTGGTATCTAGATGCATTATTATTCAGCTGAGCAGGTATATTAGCAAAAAGTTTAGCTGCTCGTCCACTATTGTCGATCTTTCTAAAATCATCCAAATAGAGTTCCAAAATTTCCCTTTTCACAGCATCCGTCTTACTAAGATTATTCGTCTCAAGATATTCTTTTACAGCTTGTGGCATTCCACCAACAAGCATATAAAGGCGAAGCCGACGCATAGTTTCTCGATGAGCAGCTTCCAAAGGGATCCGTGAATCAAAAAATTGTTTGAGCAAGGGCATCGTAACTTTATCCCCTAAAGCCCAGCAAAATTCCTCAAAGTCCATTGGATACATTTCCAAACGCGTCTCTTCACTTGGGATGATAATATTAGCTACATTCTTTTTTATACTAATTAGAGAACCCGTCTCTATATAATCGTATCTACCATCAGCCACTAGATGTTTAATAGCTTGGCGAGCCTTAGGACAAAGTTGCACTTCATCAAAAATAATCACAGACTTTCGCTTCTCCAAGACCACCTGATAAATAGACTGAAGGCGAAGAAAGATAAAATCTAAATTCATTAAATCTTCAAAAAGATCTGTAACAGCCTTTGAAGCCATAGAGAAATCTATCAATATATAGCTTTTGTACTCTCGCCCAGCAAAAGTACGCACTATAGTAGATTTTCCTATGCGTCTTGCTCCCTTGATAAGAAGCGCAGTCTTCCCCTGACGCTCTTGCTTCCAAGCAAGCATCTTATCATATATTTTTCTTTCAAACACAATATTTGCCATAACATTTTGATTTTGAGTGCAAAGATACAAAATATTCCAGATTCCCCAAATGTTTTTGCCCAAAATGTTCCAGATTCCCCAAATGTTTTTACCCAAAATATTCCAGATTCCCCAAATGTTTAGTCAAAACAGAGGAAAAATATACAGATGAGCCTAATACATCACGTCCTTCTCTGGGAAGCCAAATTAAAGATTTTGGCACGAAAACGCAAGGCATTGAATATTGGTGGCGTGGCTAGCGAGGCTTACATTTGGTGTTGCCAATGGCATCCATTCAAGTATAGTAAACAGCGAAGTCACACTAGACAATCTCTTTCAAGAATGACACATAGGAGAAAGAGAATATTTTCATCATTAAAAAAATGCAAAAAGGTTGACCGTGTCATCACAACACAGCCAACCTTAACGACTAACATCTTTTTTCGGTTAATCTTTGTATGATAAACCTAAAACTAATGTCTTTTAGAGTAATTACTTGGCGTTGTTCCAATATTCTGGAGCGCCAAGACCTGCTGCAAAACCACCGTAAGCAGGCTTGCGCTGATAGTTGAGGTTCCAAAGACCTACAGGCTGTCCAGGGCGCCAACCGCTGTCTGTTGGTGAATCGGTGAGACACCACTGGCAGATACCATACTGCTGACTGACAGGAACGATCTTGAAATACTGCTCGATAATCCACTTGTAGTGTTCAGCCATAGCCTTTTCCTTAGCCACACGCTCTTCAATAGGAAGCTTCTCCAGCTGAGCAGTAGTAACATCTTTGCCATCTTTATCTACATAGCCCATATCAATCTCTGAGATACGGACGAGCTTGCCAGTCTCTGCCATGATCTTGAGCATGTTCTGGATGGCCTTCTTCTTGCTTTCCAGAGTCTGTTCATTCTCGTAGTAGCTGATGTGCATCTGTGATCCGATACCATCAATCTTGGTGTTCCAGCCGAGTTCCTGACCCTTCTTTTCCCATACGCCAATCCAGTAAACGAGCGACTTCACCTTCTTGTTGTCGTCCCAGTCAGACTCCAGGTTATAATCGTTGATGAAGAGCTTGAGGTCTTCAGGGTTTGTACCCTCTACCGCAGCATAAGCATCACGAGCCGCCTTCTCTACGATAGGACCATACATCTCTGGTGTGAAGTAATCCTGCCAGTAGAAATCTTGTGGATTATGCTCACTGGTAGCCTCAGTCTGAAGAGCATAGTATCCGTTTACGTTGCCACCACCAGAGACAGCCTCGTTGATGAGATCCCAAGCCTTCACCTTGCCTCCAGTGGCCTGCATCATGCCACTTATCCATTTGTTCATCGCCCAGGTAAGAGTATCTGATTTCTCCTGAGGAGTGAGAGGGATACCATCTGAAGACTTCGTGTAGTAAACTTCAAAATCATCAATATAGAGGGTACCCGGATATTTACCGATATTCAGCAGCAGGCGCAAGGCATTGTCACCATTACATGTGGTAGTCACATCAACTTCCTTCCAATCAGTTGTAACGTTGATGGTAGGGAAGTCACCACAGCCTTGGTATCCTTCAGGATTTTGGAATCCAGCACCAAATTCACCAGCTACAGAACCCTTGATTTTCATCTTCAAGTGATAGGTTTTACCATTCTCGAAAGCGAAACCTGGTTCATAGCAAACCTGTGCATTCCAAGGGTTTTCCTTGGCTGCGTTGTTACCAACCTCACAAACACCATTTACAATCTTTGGCGTATTATCCATACCCCATCCACCAAGGTTCTGACCATCATCAAAGGTAAGATGCCCAACACTTACAGGGATTTCAACAGCACCCGCACCAGCTACATTACCAATCTTATAGTTGACGTCTACCCAAGAAACTTTGGTCCAGTGAGAAATATCATTTTCATCAAAGGTAGAGTTTACTACAAGATTATGGTCAGAGCCCTTTTCCTTCAATACAAAATTATCAAAATAGAGAGTACCGCCAATCTTTCCGAAGCAGAAACGCATACGATCGATATCCGCATTCGGCGTAAAAGAGAAGCTATTATCAATAGCACTTTCAGCTACAGTAAATGAACCTGCTCCATACTGTGTATCAGAACCATCTTTCTTACCAGGCCAGAAATCAATCGTTCCAGGATTAGTTCCCCTTACATTAAGTGAAATCTCGTAAGTTTTACCTGCTTGAAGAGGTTTATCCAGATCATAGTAGATTTCATATTCCCAGGTATCTGCCTTAGGAGCACCAGCCGTGATGATAAGTCCAGGATTCTTCTCAGCAGGAGGCAACTGCTTATCCTTTATCAGCTCATTCAGATACTTTCTAGGCTGCTGAGCATGCCAGGCAAGCGTATGACCATAAACTGTTAACCCTGCATCCTCTGCTGCGGAAACAAAAGAAGATACCTTACTGAAATCCATCACACCCTGGTCGTTGACACAGGAAGCCATCTTCATGGCATTGCCTGCAACAATCTCATCAAAGTTATGGGCTGCAAGACGGAAGAGAGGACCCTGCTGGTTGAACTCGTCCGCGCCAAGTGCAGCACTAACCTTAAAGCCAGGATGAGCACCACGATCCAGATACTCCTTCAATGGCGCATAGTCGTTGAGGTACTCATACTGAGCGATGGTCTGAGGCTTCTCTACGTCATATTTCCAGTCATCCCAGTCTGCACAGCTGCCCAAAACAAATGGGCAGACCAGTGCAGATATAATATATTTATTTACTTTCATACTACTAAATTCATTTTCATTAGTTTGTTACGAAATTACTTCCATGACTCAAGCTTGTTGCCACGACTCATCATAGACATCACATAGTCAGCAGAGATGTTCCATGTTTTCTCGTGCTCTGCATCACCAGCATTGGTCACAACAGTAGCATTAAACTTGATCTTCAGACAATCAGCCATGCGGTTCTTGTCGCTGAAATCCTGAATGCCACGAGGAGCAAAAGTACCATTACCGATCACCTTGCCATCCTGAAAAACCTGACAGTTTTCACCATTGAATGCCAGCGTCAAGGTCAACTTCTTGGTTGCATCAATCTGGCTCCAGCTATCCGTTGCATCATCATGCTTCCACTCCTTAACAGGATAAGAGAAAGTGATGGAAGATGTGTTGAAATCTACAGTTGAAACCCCATCCAGGGCATCCTCATTCTTGTGGGTAATGGTCTTCAGATCCTGGATATTGGTAGTTCCTGTCTTGCAATACAGACCTGAATACTGATTCTTGTACTTCACACAGAGCAACTGATAGTTCTGCTTTTCAAGGATATCATCACCAGTGAGGGAAGAAACGAGTCTTACTGGCAATACATAGTGTGTAGTAGCAGCCTTTGGATCGTTGAAGAAGGCATCAGTAAGATGCACTGTTGTACCACCAATAATCTTTCCCTTAGGGATAGTCAGGGTATTAGGATCCTCCAGGGTATAGTAGGATGAAGGGAGCACCTCCATACCACTGCCTTCTGGCAGAAGAGATGGATCTATCTGATAGCTGATCTTACAGTCCTTGGTATTCTTGTAGCCACCACCCCAAGTTGCCTGCAGCTTGAACTGATGAGCATTGTCATCGGTGTTTACTGCATCATCGTCATTACCAAGGGTGATAACGCGGATAGGTGCCTGCATAGAGAAATATACAGATATCTTACCGTTGTTGCCACCATTGGCTGTTCCTCCCTGAAGACTATCTTCCCAATCTCCGTTTGAACAAGAGGTAGAAAGACCAGCTACCAAGGCAAGTCCCATGATTGCAGTTCCTATTTTTCTGAATGTTTTATTCATATTCTTCATTTTTTCTTGTTATTACCAAATGTTGTTCTTTTTACCATCCAGCGTTCTGAACGAGTGATGGGAAATTAAGAATCTGGTCGTATGGTATAGGACCATAGAAGGCATTCTCCTTGAAGTTACGTGTTTCCACTGAGATTGGAGTATATTTCTTGCCAGCCTCTTCGTTGGTGATACTCATACCCTTTGCCTCCTCTGTGAGGTTAGCCTTCCAGCGACGCAGATCCCAGAAGCGGAAGCCTTCGAAGCAAAGCTCGATGCGGCGCTCGTTTCTAATCAAGTCACGCATCTTTTCCTTGCTCTGTGCACACTCTTCCAGGTATGGATCATCGCCAAACTCTCCCAAGCCTGCACGCTCACGGATTGCCTTGATGACATCGTAGGCTGAGTAACCTGTACCACCCTTAGGACCATAAGCCTCATTGGCTGCCTCGGCATAATCCAGATAAAGCTCTGTGTAACGGATGCGGGCTGTATAATGATAAGCCTTGCCGTTTACCGTAGGATCCAGGTTGATGTCCTGACGGAGGAGTTTCTTCATATAGTAACCTGTGCGGGTTGACTTGGAAACGTCCTTGTTGAGACCATCGAGATTAGTAGCATTGTCTGCCTGTGTATTGATGACGGCATTTCCTGAACCGGCTGTCTGTCCGTTATAGATAATGTACTTAGCCAGACGTGGGTCACGGTTTGCGTATGGATTAGCTGGGTCATATTCGCTCTTGGCATCTGTAATAGGATAACCGTTGGCAGCAGGGAATGCATCTACAAGATTCTGGGTTGGATTGATACGACCCTGACCATAGATTGATGGTGGGTAGTACTTGGTCTCCAAATCATTGTTCTCGCTCTTCTCTGTACGCCAGAGTACTTCCTTAGGACATTCTGCCGCTGTAAGATCCTTCATGTTTGGGTCTGCATACCACTCCAAACCATTTGTATCAATGCCTGAAATGCCGCCATTGAGGTCGAGCACAGCCTTAGCATATTGGGCTGCCTGCTCGTAGGTTACGCCGCTGCCACTGGCAAAGGCTGGAGATGCAGCCATCAATGTAGCCTGTGCAAGAACGGCACGGGCGATACGACCACTTAAGCGTCCGGCGAAGTTGGTACCAAGTACACGATTGTAAGTAGCCTTTGTAACTGTATAGGATTTGCCAAGGCAACTAACGGTCATTGTCTCGTTATCCGTATCCTTGTAATCAACAGGAAGTACACGTACAGCCTCTTCTGCATCCGCAATGAGCTGCTTCATGCAGTCGGCATAAGAAGCACGCACCTCCAGAGAATTGAAATCTGAACTTACATTTGTTGGCACAAGATCGTTAGGAACACCGAGGAGTTTTCCATTGGCATCCAAACCACCATGGGCACGGAGCAGATAGTACATGAAGAGTGCTCTCAAACCCTTGGCCTCGCCGATATAACGCTGCTCATACATGGCACGCACTACCTCATCGCTGTTCCAGTTTACCTTATCCACATTGGCAAGGAAGAGGTTAATATACTGGATGGCTGCACGACAGTTGCGCCAGGTTTCCACCGGATTGTTGCTTGAAGTCCAGCTATCTACGCCAGTCATCTTACGATAAGAGTCGGTAGCATCGTTGCTTACGGCATCGTCTGTTGCAACATCATTGAATGAGTAAGAGCCGTTTGGCAAACGAGTATAGGCGTTGCCAAGCAAACCATCTGCATAGTCTGGATGGTCGTACATATACTCGAAACCCAGATGGTTTTCGATGGCAGGCTTAAACATGTCGTCACAGCTTGTCAATCCTATCGAAAGAGCCAGTCCGAGCACCACTCCACCAATTTTATATTTTGATAGTAAGTTGTTCATCACTTTTGTCATTTTCGTTATCTTAATTTTCTATATTAGAACTCAACCTTTGCACCGATGGTGAAACTGCGGGTTTGAGGAGCAGAACCTACATTGCGTTCCATCTGCTTGCGCTCACCGGCTATCGTCAGGAGGCTGCTGCCATTGACATATACCTGCAAGCCCTTAACCAAGCTATTGTCTCCGAAGAGAGACTTGTTGAAGTCGTAGGTAAGCTGCACGCGGCTCAAGTCGATACGGTCTGTAGAATACATCCAGTAGTCGGAAGCACAGAAGTTGTTGTCACCACTCTGTGTTGTCAGACGAGGATAGGTGATAGACTCACCGTTCTTGTATTTACTCTCTGTCCAGGCACCGAGTACCACATCACTGTACTTACGCTCACCGTAAACCCAGTTGTAGGTATCGTCCTTGAGAGCATTGCCACCAAACTGACCTGTCAACATGGCGAAGAGAGTGAAGTTCTTGTACTTCAAGGTAAGATTCATACCACCGGTGAACTTGGCGCTCCAGCGACCGATAACCACGCGGTCCTTGCTGTCGATGATATTATCTCCATTCTGGTCCTTGTATCTCAGATCACCTGGCTTTACTGTACCGAAAGAGCTCTTGACCTTATCATTGTCAATTTCATCCTGACTGTTGTAGTAGCCTAAGCACTCATATCCCCAAAGGGCATCAGTGAGCTTGCCTTCTGTACGCATGTAGTCATACTCTACATACTCTGCAACCTTCAGGTTCTTTGAACTGTTGGTCTGTCCGAATGCCTGGATACCATATTCGAAGTCTCCCACCTTGTCTTTGTAACCGAGAGAGAAGTCAACACCTGTGCGGCGATTCTTACCATAGTTGATGTATGGCACGAATGTAGATACAGGCCAGTAGGTATGCATATAGCTTGGATAGATGTAATCTGGCTGAGCGAGCAAGCCATCAGTCACCGTGTTGTAGTAGTTTACGGCAAAGCTGAGTCGGTTACTGAACAAGGCACCATTCAAACCTACGTTGAACTCCTTGCGCTTGATGAAGCCCAGCTTGTCGTTACCACCACGCTGCGAGTCGGAAGTCTGGATGCTGTTGTTGGCGTCAGACCATCCCCACCATGTACCGGTAGCCGTGAAGATATTCTCATACATGAAGTACTCAGCAATATCAAGATCCTGGTTCAAAACGGTATAACCTGCGGTAAGACGGAGGTCATTGAGCCAGTTTACATCCTTCAGGAAATTCTCTTCAGAGAGTCTCCAGCCGAGAGTTGCCGATGGAGAGATGGCATTGCGGTTGCCCTCAGGAAGCTTTGCCGAATGTACCACATTGGCTGCCAAGTCGGCATAGTACTTATGTGCATAGTTGTATGACACGAGAAGTCCCAGGTTGGCATTGCTTACCTTGTGATACTCACCGCTGATGGTCTGCTGATAACCATTGGCGAGCAAGGTGGCATTGACATTGTGATTGCCGAAGGAGTTAACGTAGTCAAACTGTCCGGTCCAGGCAAGAGTCTGGCGCTCTGCTGAGTTGCTGGAGTTCAAAGTACCCGTATGCTTATCCTCGCCATACTGTGTGACGGAACCGATAATCTGCTTGCCGTCAAACTGTGTCCAGTTGACACCGAAGGTTGCATAACTGTCGTTCAAGGATGTTGTGTATGACGTAGAATAGTCAACCGCAAACATGGTCTTGAAGCTCAATCCCTTCAGCAAAGAAGAGAGATCAAACTTGACACCAGTATCAAACTGCATCTGGCGGGAAGTCCAGGTGTTGTAGCCTGCTGCATACATATCTGCGAAGGCATTGGTCTGGTCTTCCTGTGTAGCACCCAGGAAATACTTTCCGGCTGGCAATCCCGCAGGATTGGTGATGATATTTCTTGAGTTATTGATGAGAGCCAGAGAATTGGCATCCATCGGGTCAAGATAAGACAGCGGGATGAATGGAGCCACACGGTTAGGGCGCAATGTAGAAGCTGCCTTCCAGAATTCGCTGTTTGAACCATGCTGGTTATAATAGGTAGCGTTGGCATTCACCCAACCAGAAGCCCAGTCAGCGAGCTGCAGGTCGATGTTACCACGTACGTTCAGACGGTCGGTATAGTTGTTCTTTCCTTCACCGAAATTGAGGAAATCACCCTCGCGGTAGTAGCTCACGTTGGTATAGAACTGTGCAAACTTACCACCACCCTCGAACTCAGCCGTCACATCGTAGCGAGACTTGGTCTTCTTGAGATAATCAGAATTATAGAACTGCTGGTTTGGATAACGGTAAGGATTGGTACCTGCAGCCGTGTTATAGATGTCTTCATCTGAATATTTAGCAGAAAGACCATCATTGGCAAGAGCCTGATTGTAAAGCGTCATATACTGCGCACCATCGAGGTAGGTAGGATAAGACTTCGCTACACTCATCTGATAGTTGGCACGGGCGCTTATCTTCAGCGGTTCAATCTTACCACGCTTTGTTGTGATGAGGATAACACCCTTTGCAGCACGGCTACCATAGAGAACAACGGCAGAAGCACCCTTGAGGAAGGTAATGTCTTCTATCTCCGTTGGCAAAACATTGTTTGCATCACGTGGCACACCGTCAATCAGCACGAGTGCATCACCCTGGTTCCACAGCGACCCGTTATAACCTGCAGCCAAAGCCTGCATATTGTCGAGGCTATAGGTATTGTAGTTCTTCTCCAGCAGATTCTTCACCTTGACCGTGCTGACAGGAGTGATTACATCACGGGCATCCGCCTTGCGGAATGCCACGTTGATGGTGTCTGCTTCTGTGGCATCCTGTGCCATCACTCCTTGTGCAGAGAGAGCGAAGAGGGAAACCGGAAGAATCGCTTTATATCTTGAAATTATGTTGCTCATAATTTTTCCTTCTTTATTCTTTTAATTGTTTTCTTGATTCACACTCTATTACCAACCTGGATTCTGGAACATCTCAGGATAGATACTGGTGTCTTTCTTCTTCAGAGGCATCCACCAGTGCTTGCTTGTGAAGTGGCGGGTAAGAATGGTCTTCTCCTTGAAACCGGAAACCTCGGTGTTCTGTGGATTCTTTGGATCAAACTTTCCTGCACGTACAAACTCCTGCGATGTCTTGATGTTGTATGGTGCCTTATCGAGAAGCAACCAGCGGCGCAGGTCGTTGAAACGATGACCTTCGAAAGCAAGCTCTACGGCACGCTCGCGGCGAACCTCATCCATGAACTTGTCCTTGTTGCCGGTAAACTTGGCAGCTACATCGGCTACACCGGCACGTTCGCGAATCTTGTTCACTGCATCGAGAGCAGTGAGTGAGCACTTGGCTGAAGCGGTGGCTCCACCTACGGCTGCACAAGCCTCGGCATACATCAGGTAACAGTCGGCAAGACGCAGGTAAGGCACATCAATGTACAACTTGTTATAAGTAGCACCCATATCATAGGTGTTGGCGATCATAGGAATGAACTTATAAAGCAGGTAACCAGTGCGGCTCTCGTTGATATCGTCACGGTAAGTACCACCTGTATAGAGGTTGGCATATCGGTTGGCTTCCGGTTCGATGGCTCCCTCTACCACCTTTACTCCATCATATACGATGTCGTGATAGAAACGTGGGTCACGGTTCTTCCAAGGATGGGTTGGGTCGAAACCAGACTCTGGGTCATCGAGAGGAAGACCATTCGCCATACCATAATAGTTTACGTAGTTGGCTGTAGGCTGTGAGGCTGCCTGACCACCTGTAAGAATCTGACCGCCAAACTCGGTGAACACTCCGAAGTGAGAGTTCTGCCATGCATCGGTTGGAATATCACGGAGAATATTCTCGGTAGAACCTGGAGGAAGCATGTTCTTGTTCCAGGTATAGAACAGATCTGAGTAATCAGCAAAATCCACGAGCTTGTACTGGGTCTGTCCTGTCTCAACAAGAGTAAGGAGTTCGCCAAGTGCCTCGGCAGCCTGCTGTGCATAGTTGGTATCGTAATCGTAGGTGCTGGCATTGCCGTTTACGTTCATCTTGGCATCGCAGTTCTTCACCAGTGGAGAAGCTGCCCACAAGAGTGATTTGCCTTCATAGGCAAGTGCGGTAATCTTGTTGATGCGGAAGCCATTCTTGCCTAATGTATTGCGACCAACAGAAGACTTATCCCAGTCGATAGGCAGAAGCTCTGCAGCCTCACGGAAGTCTTTAGCAGCCTTCTCGGCACATGCCTGACAGGTTTCACGAGGAAGAGTCATTGGCTGGTCGGCAGCTATGGTATGATCAATATATGGCAGACCACCGAAATACTGCATCAGCTGGAAATGAAGCCATCCACGGAAGAAGAGCAACTGACCCTTGATGGTATTCTTCTCCTCCTGGGTGGCAGCCGTCATCAGGTTCATATTCTCCAGACCCAGATTTGCCTTACGGATACCGTACCATGCAGCCTTCCAGAGACCACGCTTGAAACGGTCATTAGGATCAAACGTATCAGCCTGATCCATGAAGCATGCGCCCCATCCGTCAAACTCTTTCTGCCAGCCCCAGAAGTCACCCTGGTCAACCTTGTAGCCCATGAGGTAGTCGTAACCCACAGCCTGGATATCATCCTCACCCCAGTTCCAACACGTTGTCCAGTAACTCTTGGAGAAGTCAGGAATACAGAGATAAAGCTCCTCTGTAAAGCCCTGGAAATTCTTGAAATTCTTGAAAGCAGCCTCTGGAGATACATCCGATTCTGGTGACTTGTCAAGATAGTCTGTACAGCTGGTAGTCAGGGCGAGAGAACATCCCAATGCCAACGCCAGGCAGGCAGACTTATATTTAGAAATTATTCTTGTCATAATAAATAATGTGTTATATTAACGCTGTTTACAACTCTAACTTGATACCGAAGTTGATACGCTTCATTGTAGGGTATGCACCCTGAGAAGCAAGACCTGTACCGGCGAAGTTCGACTCACGGTCGTCAGGCATATCTGTCCAGAGGAAGAGGTTGTTACCATTTACATAAACCTTCAACATCGAGAGACCGAGACTCTTGATCCAGCCGCCATTCCAGGTATAAGCTACCTCCAGGTTCTTCAAGCGACAGAACGAACCGTCGTAGAGGAAGCGGGTACCCTCATAGTAACTTGGAGTAGAGTTCATGCGGAGTGAAGGAATACCGTTTGGAGTTGATGGTGACCAGTAAGCACCCTCCTTGAACACCGTGTGAAGGTATGGCTTAGGCAGTGAGTTGAATGCTACATAGCGGCTCACGTTGTTTACGCCATAGAACTGCGCAAAGATACTGAATCCCTTGTAATCAATACCGATAGTGGCATTGTAGGTGTTCTGAGGAGTACCTGTAAAGCCATAAGGCGCACTATCATTGGTATCAATCACACCGTCACCATTGAAGTCGGTGATGATATACTGACCTGGCAACTTCTGGTTGTCGTTGGTATTATGAGGAGTCATTGCGATAACATCATCCCAAGACTGTGCTGTACCATTGTCGAGATAGCTCTTGCCCTGTCCGATGGAGAATCCCATGTTCTTCTGGTATGCAGGAAGCAACTCTGGGTCGTCATGCTCGGTAACAACATTTTTTGCATGCGTCATGTTCATATTGGCATAGGCATGGATACCGTTGGCAAAATCATACTTCAGTCGAACTTCAAGCTCATAACCTGTGGTCTTGGTTCTACCCTTGTTCAGGAAAGGAGCAGAAGCACCGAAATAGGAAGGCACCGAACGGCTGCTGCCGGCAATCATGATGTCGGAACGCTTCTCGCTGAAGAACTCAAGCGAACCGGCTACGAGACCACCGAGGAAAGCATAGTCGATACCGAAGTTCTTCTTGATGGCCTTCTCCCAATGGATATCTGGGTTACCTACCTTTGCTTCCTTATACCAAGTATAAATGGATTCGTTGTTTGGGTTGGTTGAATCAAGATGGGTCTTGCCACCATAAGCCCAAGTGGTCTGGTAGAGCCAGCGTTCCCATACATTATCCTCACCAATCTCTCCATAAGAGTAGCGAAGCTTGAGGATATCAATCAGATTTCTACCGAATACCTTTGTTTCAGCCACAGGCTTGAACCATTTCTCGTTGGCTACGTTCCAACCGATAGCACCAGAATTGAAAAAGGCAAAACGATTGTCCTTGGAGAACTTCTCCGAACCGTTGTAGGCACCGTTATACTCGAACATGTAGCGATCGTCATAATTATAGGTGGTACGGAATGCCCAGTCCTCACGGTAGTTGGTAAACTGAGAACCCGTAGCACGCTCAGAGCGGTTGAATACGCCCATAGCTGTTACATCGTGCTTGCCGAACTTGCGTCCCCAATAGAGCTGTGCCTGATAGAAGAGGTTACGCTGGGTAAGGCCGTTGTTGAGTGCACCCGCATCAGTCTTCCATGCGATGGTCTCCACAAAATCGAAGTTGTTGTTTCCCGCAGGCTTCTCCTTATAGGTCACCTTACCCGTAACAGGGTCGATATACTTATACTGGGCTGCATTATTGAGGTCATTGACACCTCGGTTTGCCTCCACAAACACGTTATCCCAAGATACGATGGCAGATGCCTTCAGACCCTTTGTAATAAAGGAAAGATCCTGCTCGAGCGTAAAGTCGGTGTTGATACGGGTTGTGGTGGTTGACTGCTCACCATGAAGTGCAAGCTGGGTCACAGAGTTAGGAGAGCCTTGCTCATCTTTAGGGAAATAGCCCCAAACACCATCGCTATACTGTGGCAGGAAGGTATCATGAGGTGCTGAGTAAGCTGCCTGCCAGAGCTGGGACTCAGCCCATGAGCCTTTCTCCAAACCATAAGGTGACTTGCGGATACCATGGCTACCCGAAAGGTTTGCCTTCAGCGTGGTAGTCTTGGTGAGCTGGAAGTCGAGGTTGGAACGAACGTTGATACGGTTGAATCCGTAACCACTGGTATAACCACGATTGTTATTCCACTCGCGGAAGAGGTCACCCTCGTGCTGATAGTCGATGGCTGCATAGTACTTCACAGCCTTGGTACCACCTGCGATGTTCACATTGGCATTGTAAGACATGGCGTAGTCCTTGAAGAGTTCCTTCTGCCAATCTACATCAGGATAACGCTCGCTCATCAGCAATCCGGTCTCCGGATCGATACTACCTGCAGGAGCATTATAGTTGTTGATGAAGTCGGTAGAGCGGATGTCACCCCAGCTTGAAGGTGAGAGTCCCAACTCATGCTTGATTGCCTGGTTCACATAATAGAGCGCATCGGCAGAACCGTAGGTCTCAGGCAACTTAGACACCAGCTTGATCGCAGTGCTTGCACTGGCAGAAATCTTAGCCTTGCCTTCTGTACCACGCTTGGTGGTAATCAGGATGACACCATTCGCGCCCTTCACACCATAGACGGCGGTGGCAGAAGCATCCTTCAATACAGAGATAGACTGCACGGAATGGATATCCACACTCGACATAGGGCGCTCGATACCATCCACAAGAATGAGAGGGTCGGAAGAGTTCCAAGAGCTCACACCACGAATCACAATCTTAGGATCCTCATCACCAGGCATACCTGATGAAGATGATGTAATCACACCTGGCAGATTACCTGTCAGGGCAGAACCGATATCAGAAACACCACCTGCGCGTTCCAGAACCTTACCTGTGGTCTGGGTAATGGCACCTACGACAGATGCCTTCTTTTGCTGACCATAACCAACGACTACAACTTCACCAATGGCATTGTCGTCTTCAAGAGTAAGTTTCAACTCTCTCTTCGTACCAATCTTTACTTCCTTGGTCTTCATACCTACGTATGTAAATACGAGGATAGAATTCTCAGAAGGAACACTGATACTGAAATTACCATCTAAGTCGGTGACCGCACCGACGCTGGCATTACCTTTCACTTTTACAGTGGCACCTATCAGAGGCTCACCTGTACCGTCAACAAGATTACCCTTGACCTGGATATTCTGTGCCTGAGCATTCAGGCTGCAGAAAGCTCCCACCAAGCATAAGGCTGCTGTCCGTTTCATTGTTAACACTTGTTCAATCATGTTCTATTCATTTTTGATTTATGCTTTAAAAATTTAGGCGTGCGCTAAAACTGTTTATTCACGGCGGCAAAGGTATGGATTTCTTTCGAAACATACTTTGCGTGGTGTAACAGAAAGTTTATCATTTTAGAAAAACCTTGCGAGAACGTATTTTTCCATTGCTTAACAGTTGTTTTATTATATAAACACCTGCAGTTGGCTTTTCAACTTCTTTTCCTTCTATATTATAATATAAGGTGGAAACCACGTCTGCCTGGGTTTCTAATTGTTTAATTCCCGTTGTATTTTGTTTCAAATACCACTCTTTATACCAGTTCATACAGGCATAGCCGCAACACTCTTCGAACAATCCGTGTTTCTTGGCATTCTGGAAACCTGGAATCACCTTGCCCGTTTTAAGATATACATCAATATCGTAATATTCCTGTGGATGGGTAATCGTCATTCCGATATTGCCAAAGTGGTCGTGAACAGCCTTCCATGCCAATCCCCATTTCGAGGTAGATGCTGTTGCCCAGCTTCCCAGGTTAGGTTGTATCCACTGTCCCCACTCATTATAGTGACCTTCGCTCGCCTTGTCCGGATCTTCCGGACTCCAGTCTATCTCCGTTACCATGATAGGCTTCGTCTCTACCATCGGCACCTGACTTTTGAAGTTGCGGATGAAAGTATCGTGATCGTAATTCTTATCGGTCATATTTCCATACCACCCGGAATAAACATGTACTGCATAAGAGAAGTTGTCCTCGCTATCGGTGATAGGATACTTGACGTAATCCTGGTACTGACTCTGATAACCTGCGCCCGGAACCCAGATGATTCCCTTGAAGCCCTGCTCGCGAATCACATCCACCACCGGCTGGAAGTAGTCATGCAAAGCCCTTTCCGAATTCGTTCCGTCTGAAAGATGTACTCTCACAGGCTCGTTGGCAAGTTCGATGGAGATTACTCCTTCATTCTGCTTGATGTATTCATCGGCAGCAAATGCTTTCCAGATACCCTTCAGATAGCTGTTGTACCTGTCGCCAACACTGATATCACCAGGGCAGACACCCGGTGGACGTACGATGACGTAAAGTCCATGTGCTATAGCATCCTTGATGAGAGGAATGTAGAGTTTCTGGAGATAGCGACGGTAGCGCGCCATGTTGAATGCCGAGATATCAGCCTCGTTTTCTACTTTCATTGCCGGATCGTTGGTCCAGCATGGATCCATGTGCAATCGGAACACGGTACAATAAGCACCCTGCTTCTTGTCGGTGATGGCAGAAAACTGCTTAGAGAAATATTCCAAGCAAGGTTTGATGTCGGCTTCAGAATAATCAGGCTTCCACTGTTGCCATCTCCAACCGTTGAAGTAGCGGTTTGGCGTATCCATTACGCCATGCAAGACAACAGTCTTACCATTGGCATCCACCAGGTTCTTACCCTCCACACGGAGTGCCGGCAGATTATCTGCAGCCAGTCCCGCCATTGACAGCATAGCCATAGCGAGTGATATTAACAATTTCTTTCTGTTCATTGTTACAATTATTTTTAGATTTATAATTTATTGTCAGTCACCTTATTATATTATGAAGAATTGCCAGGTTCCAGTTTACAGAAAAGGATGCTGGTCTTTTAAAATAGAATGGCGCGTAATCACTACGCACCAATCCCGAAAACCAATTAATCATGATTCTATATAACAATAGTTCGTTAATAATTCAATAATGTGCTAAGCAGCTATACGCTGTAAGCAC
>ENA-OYZV01000229-OYZV01000229.1-human-gut-metagenome-genome-assembly--contig:-NODE-229-length-16876-cov-4.026217_pt1 | contig 16876 bp, 12 predicted proteins | sample MGYA00244203_ERZ653490 | MGnify/ENA primary metagenome ERZ653490 (study PRJEB26926, sample SAMN06165086) | human gut metagenome | biome: ENVO:00009003; feature: ENVO:2100002; material: ENVO:00002003...
ATGTGTATAAGAGACAGCTTTATTTCTCGTGTTTTCGGGAGATCAGACCGCAGCCTTCTTCTCCTTCTTGTTCTCAGCCCTCTGGATGAGCAGGATAACGATCAGAATGGCGAGGCCGGCGAGGTCGGTGACCGTACCGGGGATGACCATCAGCAGACCGCCGGCAACCAGCGCGATACGGGAGTACCACTTCAGGTCGTGGATCAGATAGCCCATGAAGCCGGAGGCGATGGAGGCCATGCCGAGCGTCGCGGAGATAACGATGGAGGCAACGCCGAAGAAGGTGACATCGCCGACGAAGATCATCGCATTGTTGTAAGCGAAGATGTAGGGGATGATGAACGCGGCGATTGCCAAACGGGTGGCGTTGAGCGCGGTCTTCATCGGGGGCGCCTTGGCGATGGCAGCACCGGCATAGGCGGCGAGCGCCACGGGAGGCGTGATGTCGGCGACGATGCCGAAGTAGAACACGAACATATTGGCAGCCAGAATGTGCATGTTCATACCGTTGATGAGGATGGGCGCGCAGGTGGAGGCCATGATGATGTAGTTCGCGGTGGTGGGCACGCCCATGCCGAGGATGATGCAGCAGATCATCGTCAGCAGCAGGCCGATCATGGTAGCGTCGCCTGCCATCTGCACGATGGCATTGATAAGGATGGAAGCAAGACCGGTGACGGTGATGCAGCCGGCGATGATGCCCGCCATGCTGCAGGCCACGGCCACGGTGATAGCGCCGCGGGAACCGGCTTCCAGAGACTCCACCGCGGAGAAGAAGGAGCGCTTGCCGGCATTACCCAGCGCCTTGCCGGTCGTCATGGGCCGGGTGTCACCCTCACCGCGCTTGCCCTGCAGGAAGAAATTGACGAAGCCCACGGCAATGGCGGCCAGAATGGAATAGGCCGCGGAGTGGGACATGGTCTTGCTGCCGGAGGACACCAGCCACACCAGCAGGATCAGGGGAATGATCAGGTAGCAGTCACGGACCAGCAGACGCCACGCAGGCAGCTCCTCGCGGGGAACGCCCTTCAGGCCCAGCTTCTTGGCCTCCAGATGGACGGCGATGAAGATCCCGGTGAAGTACAGCAGCGCGGGCAGGATGGCCTTGACGGCCACCTGGGCGTAGGGCAGCTTCATGTACTCGGCCATGAGGAAGGCTGCCGCACCCATGATGGGGGGCATGATCTGGCCGCCGGTGGAGGCCGCGGCCTCGACGGCGCCGGCGAACTCGGGCTTGTAGCCGGTCTTCTTCATCATGGGGATGGTGAAGGAACCGGTGGTGACGGTGTTGCCCACGGAGGAGCCGGACACCATGCCGCACAGGGCGGAGCTGATAACAGCCACCTTCGCCGGGCCGCCGCTGGACCAGCCAGCCAGACGGTTGGCAAAGCTGATGAAGAAGTTGGCGATGCCGGTGCGCTCCAGGAACGCGCCGAAGATGATGAACAGAACGATGTAGGTATAGCACACGTTGATGGGCGTGCCGATGACGCCGGAGGTGGTGTAGAACAGCTTGTAGATGATGGTTTTCAGCGCGTCATACAGGGTGGCACCGTTCACCGCGCCGGCGTAGCTCAGCTGGTTGATGAACGCGTACACGATCAGCACGCCGGCCACGCACAGGATGGGCAGGCCCACGCAGCGGCGGCACAGCTCCATCAGGATCAGGATACCCACCACGCCGATGATGACGTGGACCGTCTCGATACGGGTGGACAGGCGCACCAGCGTCATGGCGTTCAGCGCGAAGTAGAAGAAGCAGGCCGCGCCCACCACCATCAGCACGATATCGTACCAGGGCAGGTAGTTGACCCTGACGTGGTGCTTGCTGGCGGGGTAGGTCAGGAAGCCGATGATAATGATGCAGCCCACGAACATGGTGAGCCGGATCTCGGGCATGGCCTTGGAAAACAGGGTCATGCCGATGCAGAACAGACCGAACGCGGCCATGAGGATGCGGATGATCAGCTGGGGCGTACCCTCCCACAGGCGGGTGGCGGATTCGCGGTCATCCTTGCGCATGACCGCATCCAGATCCGTGGCCTCGTCCGCGGCGGTGTTGACACCGTCAGCCGGGCTGGTATCCGGTTTTTTCTTGTCGATGCTCATAGTCGTTTCTCTCCCTGAAGATTACAGAATAGCGCGAGGACTACGGCGGGAAACCCCGCCGTAGCCTCGAAAAGCGTCAGTTTTCTGCTAAGGATTTAGTCGCCGAAGTACACGTCCTTGGCGATGACCGTCTCGGTGTAATAGTCGGAGGTCTCCAGCAGCTTGGCGATGTGCTCGCTGTCCAGGCTCACCAGGTAGGTATCCTTGGTGGTGGCCAGGTCGGTCACAGCGGTGGTGGGGGCACCGGCCACGATGAAGGCGGCGTCGATCTGGCCGTTCTTCAGGGCGTCGGCGCTGTCGCTGAAGGACTGGTAGGTGGGCTTGATGTCGTCCTCGGTCAGCCCGTAAGCACCCAGGACGTCAATGGCGTTGAAGTACACGCCGGAACCGGGAGCGCCGATGGACACGGACTTGCCGGCCAGGTCAGCCACGGTCTTGATGCTGGCGTTGGTGGTGACGATCTGCACCTGCTCCATGTACAGGGCGGCCACGGTGGAGAAGCCCTCGACCTTGCTCTCGAACAGGTTGGTGCCGTTGTAGGCGTAGGCCATTACGTCGGACTGGCAGAACGCGAAGTCAGCGGTGCCGTCCACCAGCTCCTGCACGTTGGCCTGAGAGCCGTTGCCCACCAGACCGACCACGTTGATGCCCGCGTTGTTGGTGGCGTGCTGGGCGATGACGGAGCCGAAGGCGTAGTAGGTGCCGGACTCGCCGCCGGTGACGAAGCGCAGGTTGCGGGACTCGGTGTTGCCGGCGCCGTCCTTCACGGATGCGACCTCAAAGCCCTTCTCGGAGAAGTACTTGGCAGCGCCGGGGTGATAGGGCACGGAGGTGATGGACGCGCCGTACTCCAGACTCAGCTCGCCGTACTTGGCGTGGCTGGTGGTCAGGGACGCGGCGTTGTCGAAGATGTCCGCCACGAACTTGTACACGTCGTCGCTGGACACGTCATCGCGGGCCAGGATCACCGCGCCCACGGCCACGGTGGTGGTGTCGGTATGCTCAGCGGTCACATCGCCGCTGTCGTCCTTCTTGTCGCCGCAGGCGACCAGGCTCAGCGCCATGACCAGCGCCAGAACCAGTGCAAAAAACTTTTTCATGTTCTTTCTCCTTATTGATAGATAAATTGTTTTCCTCTTCCTGAAAAACAGCTTTTTCCGCCGGCCGGTCGGGCACGGCGGTGTTCAACGGTGCCATTATATCGCAGGCGTAAACTTTTTGCAATATCTAAATGCGGAAAATTTCATTTTTCTGCGGAACGATTTTCCCGTCCGTGCGGACATTCCGCTTTTCTTAGTCATCATTTCTTTCGGCAAATCCGTAGTTTTGTCTGTATCATGGTACTTTTTAGCGGTGGTCTATTCATAATGCTAAATTGTTTTATGCAGGAACGCCCCGCAAGAAGTGCATTTTTTGCCGTGCAATCCTGCAAAATAACAGAGACGGGGCAAAGCCCCGCCTCTCAGCTTTCTGTCACATTCAACAGCTGCGCCGCAGCAGCTCGCATACCAGTTCATAGGTGCGCTCCGTGGAGGGCACGCTTAGCCGCTCCCGCACGGAGTGTACATCGTGCAGCTCCGGCCCCATGGACACCGCGTCCAGACCGGGGATCTTCTCCATCAGCAATCCGCACTCCAGACCGCCGTGGGTGGCCTCCACCACGCCGTCCTTACCGGTAAGATCCTTATACGCCGCCAGCAGCGTATCCCGGAACTGCGACTCCCTCTTGTACTGCCAGCCGGGGTACACGCCCCGCTCTGCCACAGTGCCGCCCGCCAGCGCCGCCACAGCCCGCACGCGCTGCGCCAGCATCAGCTTCCGGGAAGCGATGGACGAGCGGATGGAGAACGTGATGTGCAGGCCGTCGCCGTTCAGCTTCACCACGCCCATGTTCAGGGACGTCTGCACCAGACCGGGGAAGTCCGTGTCCATGGCCTCCACGCCCTGCGGCATGGCCGCCAGCGCCTGCACCAGCGTCGCGGTGCGCTCCGCGGGCACGGCCTTCGCCGCCTCCGCCGCCGCGCAGGTCAGGGTCACGCCGGGGTCGGTGACGGCGTACTCGTTCTTCAGCACCCCCTCAAGCTCCCGAATAAACGCTTCGAACGCCCGGCCGCTGCCCTTGGGCAGCGCTACGACCGCATCGCAGCGGGAGCAGATCACGTTGTCGAACTGGCCGCCGGAGAAGGCCGCCAGCCGCAGGCCGGGGAACTTCTCCAGCGCTGTGGCCAGTACCCGTCCCATGAGGCGGTTGCCGCTGCCGCGTCCCAGATGGATGTCCGCACCGGAGTGGCCGCCCTGCAAGCCGGCCACGGTGATGCCGAAGCCCTCCATGCCCGCCGCATCGGTCAGCGCTGCGGGCAGCAGGCAGTCGGAGCGCATGCCGCCTGCACAGGACACGGTGAACACGCCCTCCAGCTCGGAGTCCAAATTCAGCAGCTTTTTGCCCTTCAGGTCAGAGCAGTCCAGCGCAAAGGCGCCGTCCATGCCCACCTCCTCGTCCACGGTGAACACCGCCTCGATGGGCGGATGCACCAGCGTATCATCCGACAGGATCGCCAGGATCATGGCCACGGCAATGCAGTTGTCGCCGCCCAGCGACGTCTTGTCCGCCCAGATCCACTCCCCGTCGGTCATCAGGTCAAGTCCCTCGCGGGTCATGTCCTTGGTGCAGTCGTCGGTCTTGGCGCACACCATGTCGATGTGTCCCTGCAGGATGATCGGCTCGGCGCTCTCATGGCCGGGAGATGCCGGCTTCCAGATCACCACGTTGTTGCACGGCTCCTGCCGGTACTTCAGTCCCAGTTCCTTGGCAAAGTCCACGCACAGATCGCTGATGATCTTCGTGTTGCCGCTGCCGTGGGGCACCGAGCACAGCTTTTCAAAATATGCGAACACCTTTTCTGGCTTCAAGCCTTTCAAAACAGCCATTTTGATACTCCTTTCCCATGCGGCCGCGGTCTCCGCGCCGCCCATTCAGTATAGCATATCCGCCTGCCGCCCGCAAGCAAGTCCCTATGCGCCCACAGCCCATGCTTTCGCATGGGCTGTGTATGCAGCACACATTATCAGAAGTCGCCCAGGCCCATATCGTCCTCGGTGTTGGGCGCTTCCTCGTCGTCCTCCTCGGTGGGAGGCGCGGGGATGAATTCCTCCAGATAGGCCTCCTCCGGCAGACCAGCCATATACGCCGGCAGGTTGATGATGATGCCGTCGATGTTATGGGGCAGTGTCATTTGGTACGTTTCCGTTGTCTCGCTGCCGCCCTTCTGCTGCATGACCTCCACGGTCAGCTCCAGCTTGTCGCCGATGACGGTGGTCAAGCAGCGCTCCTTTTCGTACAGCTTGGAGATCTGCTCGCCGTTCACATACACAGTGATCTTATAGGGTGCCTCCACAGACTGGCCGCCCTTGTCCACTGCGCGGTTGTCGAAATAGACGGTGTGGCCGCGGCCGATGCGCAGCATCAGCACGGCGACGAGCACCAGCACCAGAACGAAGGCGATACGGATGATCCACGAACGTTTCGTCGTTTTCATGCGGTTCTCCCCTCCTCCTCGGCCTTCTGCTCAATGGCCAGCTGCTGACCCAGCGTGCGGTTCTCCTTGCGCTTCTTGGCCTCGTACATGACCAGTGCCACGGTGATAACGGCGTAGGACACGAACACGCGGAAGTACTCGCCGATCATGGAGTCGCCGGTGATCTTGGTTCCGGCGGCCGGCGCCACGATGAACATGGTATGGAACAGGAGCACACCCAGGAACACGTTGCCGATGGACGCCTTTTCCACGGAGGCGCCGCCCACCAGCAGCGCGGCGATGCAGAACATGCCGACGTTGGTATGCGCCGTATAGGTGGGGAAGTTGCCCATGTTCTGCAGATAGATGATCATGCCGAAGCCCGCGAACACGGTGGACATGACGATGGAGATCAGGCGGGTGCGGTCCACATTGATGCCGGCGTCCCGCGCCACATTCATGTCCTGTCCCACCGCGCGCATATCCTGTCCCAGCTTCGTGCGGCGGAACCACACGATGAACAGGCAGGCCAATGCGATGATGATCAGCGTCAGCACGGGGATCTTCACGCCGCCCACATAGACGGCCAGCGCGTTATCCACGCTCTGCCGCATCTGCAGCAGGCTGACGGTGTTGCGGATACCGTAGCCACGGGGCAGCTTCAGCGTGTTGTGGATGATGGGGATGATGGGTCCCATCATATACAGCACGATCAGCTGGTACACACCGGTCATACAGTAGGCGATAAAGTAGCTGGTGACCATCTCGCGGCCCTTGGCGCGGTTCAGGATGTTGCCGCACATAAGACCCAGCAGAATGGACAGGGGGATGGACAAAATGGCCGCCAGCACCAGACCGGGGATACCCCAGATCTGCCAGTCCGCCACCAGGATCAGCGCGATCTCGCCGGCCATGGCGCCCAGCGTCATGGCGAAGTTCAGACCCATACCGGCCATAATGGGGATCAGCAGGCTCAGGATCAAAAAGGCGTTGCGCCCCAGACGGGTCATAGCCTCGTTAAGTATGTAGCTCACCGGCAGGCCGGACACGGGAATGAGCACGGCGCAGATGATGATAAACAGGACGGGCACTGAGTTTTTGCCCAGGAATTGCTTTACGTCGAATCTCTTACCCTTCATGTCAGCGCCCCCTTTCCGTCTTTCTGGTCAGGGCATAGAGGATCATGCCGTTGGATACCACGATACGGATGACCTCGCTCATATCCATCTGGAAGGCGGCGCTCATCACGGTGGGGGTCATGGTCACCACGCCCTGATACAGGATCGTACCGATAATCACATTGCCGATGGATGCCTTATTCACCGACGCGCCGCCGATAAGGATGGCGGCCACGGCGGGCATGGCCATCCAGAAGGGGCCGTTGTACAGCTGTATGAAGCCGAAGCCCTGCTCATACACCAGAATACCCACAGCGCCCAGCCAGGTGGACATGATCACGGAGATAAGCCGCATCTTGTCCACGTTGATGCCCGCTGCGCGGGCAAAGGCGGGGTTGGAGCCCACAGCGGTCATGGCGGTGCCGGTCTTGGTGTGCAGGAACGCCCACATCAGCACGGCCATCAGCACGAAGAACAGCAGCGTACCGGTGGGGATCACCAGATTGATGCCGATGCTGTTCAGGTCGATGGTCAGAATGTTGGCCAGCGCCTTGTCGTAATAGCCCTCCAGCGAGATGACGGTACGCAGACCGCTGGCGGAGAAGCCCCACACCATGGTAGGGTGCTTGTACGGCAGCAGCAGCCACATCATGCACATGAAGGACACGGACGAGAAGCCCACATAGGTGGCGATCATCATCTCGCCGCCCTTGATCTTGTTCAGCAGCCAGCCATAGCCGCCGCCGAACAGCAGGGCAAAGGGCGTGGCGATGAGGATGGCCATAAGGAAGCTGGCAAAGCCGGTGTAGCCTAGCTCGATGGACAGCGTGGCACCCAGCAGTCCGGACACGATACCCAGCGGCAGGCCGAAGTTCAGGCCGCAGCCGGAGTGTACCATGGGCACCATGGCCAACACCATCACGGCGTTCCAGCTGAAACGGGTGATGATATTGGTGATCTGTGTGGGGAAATCCAGCCCCACGCAGGGCGCGGCGATGAGCAGCAGCAGCAGGAAGCACGCGATGATCAGACGCGGCAGGCCGAAGCTGTCCAGCAGCTCTCTGAATTTTGACTTGTTTCCAAGTGTGGTCGTATTGCCCATTTCTTCCTCCTTACTTCACCTGACTGACCATGAGCATACCGAACTCCTCGGAGGAATGGTCAGCAGGCAGGATACCGGCGACCCTGCCGCCGGAGACGATGGCGATGCGGTCGCAGATCTGGCGCAGCTCCTCCAGCTCGGAGGAGATCATCACCACCGTGACGCCGGATTCGCGGTTAAATTTCTTCAGCGCCTCCAGCACCAGCGCCTTGGCGCCCACGTCGATGCCGCGGGTAGGCTCGGACACGAAGAGGAAGCGGGGCTCCAGCGCGAACGCCTTGGCAAGACACACCTTCTGCTGGTTGCCGCCGGACAGCTCTCTGGCCTTCTGGCTGGAACCGGTACACTTGATCTGCAATTCATCGATATACCGGTTCGTCACCGTGTGGATGGCCTTTTCGTCGCGCCATGTGAAGAAACCCATTCTCTTCAGGAACTTGTTCTGCACCTGCATGGCGGGGAACGCCACGTTCCACTCCAGTGACTCGTCCAGCAGCAGACCCACGCCGCGCCGATCCTCGGACACGAAGGCCAGCTGGGAGTCCAGACACTTCCGGGGGCTGTTCAGCGCGATGGGCTTGCCGTCGAACTCCACGGTGCCGCCCGCCTCGTACAGGCCCATCACACCGTTGGGAATACCCAGCTTGCCCTGGCCGGCCAGACCGCCGATGCCCAGGATCTCGCCCTCCTTCACGTCCAGATCCACGTTGCGGACGATCTCGCCGGGCATATCCACCCACAGCTTGCGGATGGACAGAATGGTGCGGGCATCGGAGTGGTCGCGGATGTCGTGGGCAGCGCCGCCGGCAGCCACCTCGCGCCCCACCATGTAGTGGGTGATGTCGCGGACATCCGTCTCGCGGGCGGGCACGTCCTTGACAACGTAGCCATCCCGCATGATGACCACCTTATCGCACACCGACAGGATCTCCTGCAGGCGGTGGGTGATGAAGATCACGGCGATGCCCCGGGAGGCCATGCCGCGGATGGAGTCCAGCAGGGCCTGTGCCTCCTGCTCGGTGAGCACGGCGGTGGGCTCGTCCAGGATCAGCAGCTTCAGGTTCTCCTTGCTCAGCTCGCGGGCGATCTCCGTGAACTGCTTGTGCCCCACGGGCATGCTGCTGATGACCATCTTCTGGTCGATAGCCACGCCCATCTTCTCAATGGCTTTTGCGGCGCGGTTATCCATTTCCTTATAGTCGAGAGTGTCCAGGCGCGGGCCGAACACTTCTGAAATGACGCTTTTTTTCTTGGGCTCGCGGTTGAGGAGGATGTTCTCCGTGGCAGTGAAGCCGGGGATCAGCGAGAACTCCTGATGCACCATGCCGATGCCGGCCTTCAGCGCATCAAAGGGGGTGTTGAACTGCACTTTTTCTCCGTCGATCAGGACATCCCCCTCATAGCCGCCCGTCTCACGGATCACGTCCATGCCAAACAGTATTTTCATCAAGGTGCTTTTACCGGCGCCGTTTTCACCCACCAGACCCAGCACCTCGCCCTCTTTCAAGGTGAAGTTGATGTCCGTGAGCACCTGATTGCCGAAAAAGCCCTTTTTGATATTCCGCATCTCAAGCAGCGGAGCATTGTTCTTTTCCATATTCATCCCTACCTATAGCAGCGGGGAGGGAGGATGCCCTCCCTCCCCGCTTTAATGGTTGCTTCAAAAGCCTGTCGTCAGCTGATGGTGAAGTACTTTTCCGGGATCTCCACGTCGGCGTTGCCCATGAAGTGGCCGGGATCGCCCATGATATAGGTATCCTGATAGATCAGGAACACGTTTTCAGACTTCGCGCCGGTGGTGGCGTTGGTGTAGCTGGCGCCGTTCCAGGCCGCCTTGGGAGAGTAGACCTGCAGCGCGGCAGCCACATCGTCCATGTCCTTCAGCTCGCTCTTGCCGTCCAGCACGTTCTTGGCGTGCAGAGCAAGACCGGCGGACAGGGTGTAGCCGTAGGAGTAAGCCCAGGTACCGAAGTGATCGGCGCCGCCCTTCTCCACGATGGCGGACTCGACCTTGGTCAGGATCTTCTCGAAATCACCGGCTTCCTCGGTCAGATCAATACCCAGCGCGCCGGGATAGCCCATCAGGGGGGAGGGCAGGTCGGCCTCGATGAAGTAGCCGCCGCACTCCAGCAGGCGCTTCAGCAGAGGCTCGGTGTGCGCATCGTTGGTGCAGAAGTAAGCAGCCTTCTGGCCGTACTTCTCGACCCATGCGGGCACCTGCTCCAGAATGTAGGCCTGAGCGCCGGAAACGCCCACGTCAGAGGTGGGATCGGGAGCGGTCTCCATGACGAACTTCATGCCGAACTCCTCGCAGGCGGCCTTCATGATGGCCACGCGGCGGCTCATGGTCTCATAGGACATGTGGCGGGGGAAGGAGATATGTACGAAGGTGTCGCAGCCCAGCTCGTGCGCGGTGCGGATGATCAGATAGCCGCGGGACACGAAGTCGTTGTTGGTGACCAGGTCGGCAGCGGAGCCGATCTCGGGCAGATCCTCGTGAGCCTCGCCTGCGATGCAGATGATGTCAGGGCGAGTCTCCTTGATCTTGCGGAACGCCTCGGTGGTGCCGGGGACAGCCTGATTGACAATGATGGCCTTCATCAGGGGGTCGGCGGACAGGTTCACGATGGACTGGATGGTGGTCTCGGTCTCCTCGGTGAAGTTGTCGGGATAGATGGCCAGCTGGACCATATCCTCGCCATACTCCTTCTGGAAGGCCTCGGCGCCGCGGCGATCATCCTCGGACTGAGAGACGGAGCCGGTCACGATGCCGATCTTGTAGGGCACGGTGTTATCATCGGTCTCGCCCTTCTTTTCGCCGCAGGCGACCAGGGAGAACGCCATGATGAGAGCCAGCAGCAGAGAAACTACTTTTTTCATGTTTACCTCCTAATTCCTTTACCATAGTTTGTTGTTTCCTCCGCCAGAAGGAAACAGCGAACAGGGCGCGCCCTGTCCTCTTCTATGCATTCGGGTGCTGCGCACCCATTTGATTTTACCAGATAAGTTCACACTCTGTCAACATATTTGTGTCTCTGAATAGTGTTCAATAGCGCATCTCCTTGTTTTTCATCCACACACTTTCCCACATTTTTTTGGCGCATTTGCATCATTTTCATGTATTTTTCATGCGGTTTTCTGTCAGAAGCCTGCTGTTTTGCTATAATAAACTTTTCTTTTGGCGAAATCTGTTTTTTGTCTGACTGCAGCAAAAGAGACAGGCTTCCGCCTGTCTCTCCCGCTTACCTTATGACTTATAGCACTCGTCAGATCTTCTGCTTCTCATCCACGATCTGGCGCAGCTTGGCAGAGAAATCCTCCAGCGTCATGGCGCCCAGGTCCTCGCCCTTGCGGGTACGGACGGAGACGGTGCCGTTCTCCATGTCGCGGTCGCCCACCACCAGCATGAAGGGGATCTTCTCCAGGGTAGCCTCGCGGATCTTCTTGCCGATCTTCTCGTTGCGGCTGTCCACCTCCACGCGGAAGCCCTGCTTGCGCAGCTCCGCGGCCTGCTGCACGCAGTAGTCGGCAGCGCGGTCAGTAATAGGCAGGAAGCGTACCTGCTCGGGCATCATCCAGGTAGGCAGCGCGCCGGCGTACTCCTCGATCAGGTAGGCCAGCGTCCGCTCATAGCAGCCCAGAGACGTGCGGTGGATGATATAGGGCAGGGCCTTGTTGCCGTTCTCATCGATATAGTACATGCCGAAGCGCTCCGCCAGCAGCATATCGATCTGGATGGTGACAAGGGTATCCTCCTTGCCGTACACATTCTTGTACTGGATGTCCAGCTTGGGGCCGTAGAACGCGGCCTCGTCAATGCCCACGGTGTAGTCCACGTTCAGATCCTTCAGGATGCGCTCCATGGCGGCCTGGGCGTGGTCCCACTGCTCCGCCGTGCCCTCGTACTTGTTGTTGGGGTTGGCGGGGTCCCACTGGGAGAAGCGGAACGTGCACTTTTCCAACAGGCCCACGGTGCCCAGGCAGTACTTGGCCAGATCCAGGCACTGCTTGAACTCCTCCTCCAGCTGGTCGGGGCGCAGCACCAGATGTCCCTCGGAGATGGTGAACTGGCGGACGCGGATCAGGCCGTGCATCTCACCGGAGTCCTCGTTGCGGAACAGGGTGGATGTCTCGCCCAGACGCATGGGCAGGTCGCGGTAGCTGCGGCCGCGGTTCAGGAACACCTGATACTGGAACGGGCAGGTCATGGGACGCAGGGCAAAGCACTCCTTCGTCTCATCCGCGGGATCGCCCATGACGAACATGCCGTCCAGATAATGATCCCAGTGACCGGAGATCTTGTACAGCTCACGCTTGGCCATCAAAGGCGTCTTGGTCAGCAGATAGCCACGCTGCTGCTCGGTGTCCTCCACCCAGCGCTGCAGCAGCTGGATAACGCGGGCACCCTTGGGCAGCAGGATGGGCAAGCCCTGGCCAATGCAGTCCACAGTGGTGAAATATTCCAGCTCGCGTCCCAGCTTATTGTGGTCGCGCTTCACGGCCTCCTCCCGCTCCTTCAGATAGGCATCCAGCTCGTCCTTGCTGGGGAAGGCCACGCCGTAGATACGCTGCAGGGTCTGGCGGTTGGAGTCGCCGCGCCAGTAAGCGGCGTTGCAGGCGGTCAGCTTGATGCCGTTGCCCTTGATGCGGCCGGTGGAGTCCACGTGGGGGCCGGCGCACAGGTCCACGAACTCGCCCTGCTTGTAGAAGGAGATGTGGGCGTCCTCGGGCAGATCGTTGATGAGTTCCACCTTGTAGGGCTCTTCCTTTTCCTCCATGTACTTGACAGCCTCGGCGCGGGGCAGCTCGAAGCGCTCCAGCTTCAGCTTCTCTTTACAGATCTTACGCATTTCAGCCTCGATCTCGCCCAGGTCGTCCTGGGTGAAGGCGAAGGGCGCGTCCAAATCGTAATAAAAGCCGTTGTCGATGCTGGGGCCGATGGCCAGCTTCACCTCCGGGTGCAGGCGCTTGACAGCCTGGGCCAGGATGTGGGAGCAGGTGTGCCAGTAGGTCCTGCGGTACTGTTCGTTTTCAAACGTAAATTCCTTGTTGACTTCGCTCATAGTCTGTTCCTCCTTGTGATCGGGGCTGGATAAATAAAAATCCCCACCCCTGAATGGTATCAGGGGTGAGGTAATAGGCATTACTCCACGGTTCCACCCTGCTTACGGCCTGCGCAGCATTTTTACTGTCCGCTGCGGATGGCGGGATATCTTTCGTCGAGACAAGGCGCAGGAGCGCAGGAATACGGTCTGTATTTCAAGCTTCTGCAACGCAGTATCGGCGGAAGAGATCCGGCATACGCCGTCGCTTGTGACTGCTGTAACGGGCAGCACCCGTCCTGCTCCTCGCAGACCGCTCGGGAGTGGTACAGGCCGCATGGTCGGCAGGGCGCTTTCAGCCGGGACGCCCCTCTCTTTGGCCGCGGAAACACAGCTTCTTCTCCGTCATCGCTTTTTGATGGCAACAAGTATAGCCCCTTTCCCGCCCCTTGTCAATCCCCCAAAAAACGTTTCCATCGCACTCATTACCACCCACTCGGTGTAAGCAAGTAGGCTTTCCAATCACAACGTGCAATAACATTGGATTGCCTGTTTAGTTTATTGGTGCGTAGTAGCTTATTGCTGAGCCCCACGAATATCTGCATATATCCATACAACTGTTCGTGCTTTCAATAGTGATATCCCAGTGCAAATCATCCATTTCCTCGTTGCCTTCATTCCAATATTTAGTGCAGGTTCCGCTGATTTGGAAAAATCCATTACTTAAATAAGCACTGTCAATGAGGAACTCGCTAAATGTGTACTCATCGCAAGTCGCATGCGCATCAAGAATTCCTGCTTTCCCGTCCCATGTCAGGCTATTTATCGTACAAACATCGCCATCTCCTGCTAACCAATTACCTTTAGGCGAAATATCAACACTGATTATTTCTTCATCTTCTGCTTTTGGCATGGCGCTTTCACAATACCAAAAGTCTCCTTCAGCATTCAATTCAAAGGGTATATTCACGTTAAACGCAACACTTCCAATGGCACCATAAACAACATCTTCCAATGCGGCTTTTGCCCGGCATTTAACGGTGGTAGATAAATTATAATCTCCGGGATATGTAATCTCCCAATCAGTATATTTGACTGCGGGCAAACCCTCAAATCTGGCATTATGCTCACTAAAATATGCATCTATGAGACTTTCATCCGGTAATGTTTTCACCATATAACCCGATTCGCCTGCATTATAATTCTTTATGCTATCTAAATTCCAAGTATCCTCATATGTTCCGTAATTCAAAACAAAGCTTTTGTAAACCGTGCAAGTATTTCCTTCAAAAATAGCTGTTACATAAACGCGATCCACTTTATAATCTGCCCCTATATCTGTTTGCCTATCGAGGATTTCTACGGATGATAGAGAAAACGTATCAGCTAAACCAATTTCACTTTGCTGCATTTTTTGCAAATCAACAGCTACTTCTTCTTCATTCTTCAGAGAAATTTCATCCTTTTTTACATTGCAAGCACACAAAATGAATCCCATTAGTGTTGCAATGAGCAAAATACTATAACGTCTCATTTTACGTTCTCCTCCAAAAAACGATTTATAATGGTACAATATGTTTAATTCGATAGTCCGACCCAATGATAGGAACTAATCCTGAGTGTAGCTTGATTTACAGTAAATTTCAGGCTAAAACTTGGTGCTTCACTGCCGGCTTCAACATGCTTAACTTGCCCTCCGCCAAGAGCAATATCAAACGGCTCTATCTGTTCATATATCATAGGTAACTCCAATTCCATTGTTGGGTTCCCCTGATTGTCGTACTCAATTTCGACAGCCACTGTACCCGATCCACTCCGGATAGTCGGGCACTCGCCATCAAGATTTTCGTCTACATAGCGCGCCTCATATTCTACATTCGTATCATCAACATAATTAAGCGTAATCGTATATGTTGTATCTCCGACTAAGGAATTTCTATTAACATATGTCCATGTTCTGTAAATGTCCCAATTTTCGTTGATTATAATGCTGTTGTCACTTTCGCAACTCCACCGCATTTTTATCGTCGCACCATGATCGTTGGTATCGAGTACAGACTTAAACAAATAATAAAAATCTCTTTTTACCGTTTGTTCATACAAAGGAAACGAAGTACGATACTCGTAGGAAAAGGTGCAATAACGCTCCTCACCATTGTTATCGAAATTGCTTTCGCAGAGAGTAAAATTATCAATGCCATCACTATGTAATGCTTTCACTGGAAATGAATCATCCATACCTTTGACCGGCATTACTGAATAGTCCTCGTCATTTACTTCCGCGCGATTCAATATCCACTCGGATCCTGAATAACAATATGTGAAACGACAATGTACTTTTAACTCATAATTCGCATTTGACGCATACAGCCAAAAATACACATTATCTACATCGCCTTCTGTATATCTATCTAAGATCTCTATACTGTCATAATTGAGATATTCTGTGTCATGGCAATAATTATCAACAACAAGAAAATCAGACGGAATATCCGTTATGATTTCGCCTTCACTTTTTGTTTTGGACGCACCACAAGCACACAAAACAGCAGATGCTGTTAGTATTAAGCACAACGCACATAACTTCTTCATTTCATAATCTCTCCTTTGTTTGCAAAACTCACATGTAATAATTTTTCGTCAATACACTGCTGACGTTGTCGTTAAAAACGACAACGTCAGACCCCATGGGGTCTTAACAGGTTATTGATGATTCAGCGATTATAGTATACCACCTTGTCCGAAGCTCTGCAACCGTCTTCCAGCGGCTCGTTCAATTTCGGCACATCAGCCAATATCAGTCGCTCAATTTGTGCAAAATGGCGGATTTGGCAATTATTCCCAGTCGCATTTGCGCTGGAACGCCGTGACGCCCCGCGCCGCGCAAAAACCGTGCCGCGGCTCACGCCGCGGCACACAGCTTTTTTCAATCGCTCATTCCGGTGTGGACGACCTTGCCCATGTTCCACAGCAGCGCCACCCGCCGGGCGGCCTCCAGCCGCTCCTCCGGCGTGCGGTACTCTGCGTGCGCCGTCTCCGCGCCGCAGTCCATGCAGGCCACGGACACGCTCCAGCCCTGCTCGTCCTGTATCAGTCCCGCGCCCCGGCAGATGGGGCAGTCCTCCAGCTCGATGTCATAAATAGGATCATCCATACGGCATCCTCCTTGTACTTATAAGATATTGTCACACAGCATACCACATCCCACGCCGGTTGGCAATTGCAAAATGCGCCGCCGGGGTGTACAATGCCCATATATTTTACCCGCCGGAGGTTCCCGCCCCATGCTCACCAGTCTGCAAGTCTGCTTCAACGCCGTAGCGCCCCTGTTTCTCATCATGGCGCTGGGCTACGGTGCCAAATGTCTGGGCGCCATCAGCGTCGACGCCGTGCCGTCCCTGAACAAGCTGGCCTTCCGCTATTTCATGCCGGTCATGCTGTTCCGCAATCTGTATGACTCCTCCCTGTCCCACGCGGTGCAGCCGCGGCTGCTGCTGTTCGCGGCGGCGGCGGTGCTGGCGATGTACGGTCTGTCCATGGCGCTGGTACTGTCCACGGAAAAGGATCCCGAAAAGCAGGGCGTGAAGATCCAGGGCATGTACCGCAGCAATCTGGCGATCATCGGCCTGCCGCTGGCCAAGGCGCTGGTGCCCGGCGCGGACATGGGTCCCGTGGCGATGCTGGCCGCAGTGATCGTGCCCCTGTTCAACGTGCTGGCCGTCATCACCCTGACGGTGTTCCGGGGCGAAAAGCTGCGCCCCGCCCGGCTCCTGCGGATGATCCTCACCAACCCGCTGATCATAGGCTCCGCGGTGGGTCTGCTGTTTCTGGCTGTGGACTGGAGACTGCCCGCCGCGCTGGAAGCGGCGGTGGATCAGGTAGCCGACATGACCAGTCCCCTGCTGCTGTTCCTGCTGGGCGCTTTCTTCCGCTTCAGCGGCCTGCAGCGGTACAGGCGGGACATCCTGCTGGTGTCCTTTGCTGTCTCTT
>ENA-OYZV01000235-OYZV01000235.1-human-gut-metagenome-genome-assembly--contig:-NODE-235-length-16710-cov-4.353888_pt1 | contig 16710 bp, 17 predicted proteins | sample MGYA00244203_ERZ653490 | MGnify/ENA primary metagenome ERZ653490 (study PRJEB26926, sample SAMN06165086) | human gut metagenome | biome: ENVO:00009003; feature: ENVO:2100002; material: ENVO:00002003...
CGAGATTCCTCTACGTCTCGTGGGCTCGGAGATGTGTATAAGAGACAGGAATCAGCATCCGCGGCACCTTCTTGACCACCACCACGTCGAAATCACGCAGCGCCTTGCCCAGCTGATCGGGCTCATAGAACTGCTCCACGACCTCGTGACCCATCTCACGCAGCTCCGCCATCGCGGTCTTATCCATACCGTCAGTAACCAGAATACGCATGGTAATACTCTCCTTTTAAAATACGATTTGTTGTCGGAATTTGCCGACCAAGAGGGGAATGCGATCATTTTTGCCGCGGCGTGTACGTGGCAAAAATACCACGGCCCAGCCGCCTTGGGCGGCGTTCACCAGTGACCGATGTCAGCTGGTGAGGGGGATATACAAGGGGGATGTTATCCCCCTTGTACGTTACTTCGTGTGCTCGGCCTCAAACTTCTTCAGGAACTCCACCAGCGCCTGGGCGCCCTCGATGGGCATGGCGTTGTACACGCTGGCGCGCAGGCCGCCCACGGACTTGTGACCCTTCAGGTTGTCGTAACCGGCGGCCTTGGTGGCGGCCACCACCTCGGCGTCCAGCTCGGCGCTCTCGGTGACGAAGGGGATATTCATCAGGCTGCGGAACTCCGGCTCCACGGTGCCCTTGAACATCTTGGAGGAATCCAGGAAGTCATAGATGACCTTGGCCTTCTCGACGTTGCGCTTGTGCATCTCCTCGAGACCGCCGATGCTCTTGAGGTACTTGAACACCTTGCCGCAGCAGTAGATCGCCCAGCAGTTGGGGGTGTTGTACATGGAGCCGTTGTCGGCATGGGTCTTGTAGCTCATGTAGACGGGCATCTTGGGGTCGATGTCCTCACGGATCAGATCCTCGCGGATGATGACCACCACCATGCCGGCGGGGCCCACGTTCTTCTGCACGCCGGCGTAGATCATGCCGTAGTCGGACACGTTGCAGGGCTTGCTCAGGAACATGGAGGACTGGTCGGACACCAGGACGTGGCCCTTGGTGTTGGGCAGCTTGTTCCAGGTCACGCCGTGGATGGTCTCGTTCTCGCAGATGTACACATAGTCGGTGTCCTCGGGGATGTCCAGATCGGAGCAGTCGGGGATATAGCTGTAATTCTTATCCTTGGAGGAGGCGGCTACGATGACCTCGCCGTACTTCTTGGCCTCGGCAATGGCCTTCTTGGACCATGCGCCGGTCTCGATGTACACGGCCTTGCCGTTCTTCATCAGGTTCCACGCCACAGCGGCGAACTGCAGGGTAGCGCCGCCCTGGATGAACAGCACCTTGTAGTTGTCGGGGATGTTCATCAGCTCGCGCAGATCGGCCTCGGCCTCGTCGATGATCTGCTGGAAAACCTTGGAGCGGTGGCTCATCTCCATGACGCACATGCCGCTGCCGCGGTAGTTCATCATCTCGTCACGGATTTCCTCCAGCACGGGCTCCGGCATCATAGCGGGACCGGCAGAGAAGTTGTAGGTGCGATTGTACTTCATTGTTGGTGTCCTCCTGATTGTCTTTTTTGAGCAATAGCAACAGAAATTGCATGATATGACAGCTACAGTATAGTCTATCGTGCGGGGATAATCAATAGAAAAAAGCAAACTTATCATTTATTTAAAAACAACTGTGCCGCGCTTTGAAAAACAAAAAGCAAATGAAGAAATTATTGACAAACGATAATTCTTCTGCTATGCTGACGATAGAAATTATCGCAAAACAATAATTCTGGAGGTGCGATATGAAACGTGACCGGATCAAGACCTTACTTTTGGCGGAGGCGCTCATCTGCGCGCTGCTTGCGCTCGCCCTGTGGCTTTTCGAGGGCGACGCCTTTTCTCTCGCCGGATTCCCCGGCAGCGCGATCGGACCGGGCTTGAGCGCGCTGGCCGCCTCGGGACGCTTTGGCTTCGCGCTGGCGTTCACGCTGTATGCCGCGGTGATCCTGCTGCCGCTCTATGCGCTCGTGCACATCGGGGCGCGGCGGGAGCTGAAGCCCGAGGACGCGCTGCTCGTGCTCATCGCGCTTGCCGCGGCCTGCGCGCTCTTTCCACACGGCTGGACCGCCTATTGGAGCACATCGGCGGAGGCACTGTTCCCGCGCCTTGCCTGGCAGTGGCTCATCTTTGCGCTGCTCGCGGGCTGGGTCGTGCTGCGGCTGCTGCGCAGGCTTTCCGGCGGCGATACGCAGGAGCTCTTGAAGCTATTCCGCGCGCTGCTTATCCTCGTGGCGGCGTACTTCGTCTTTGAGGTCTGCTTTGCCGAATTCGCGGGCCTGTTTTCCGCCATCGATGCGCTCAAGGCGGGCAACACCGCTTTTACAGACGATACGGTCCTGCCTGTGGCAACGGACGTAACGGGTTCGAAGAACCTTGTGTTCAGCTATGTTATCCTCGCCCTGCGCTTTGCCGCGGAAGTCCTTCCTGCGCTGCTCGCTGCGGCGACGGCGTACTTCGCCATCGGCCTTCTCGACACGATGGAAGACGGCGCATTTACGCAGGAGAGCGCCGCCTACGCGCCAAAGCTCGCCGAATGGTGTGTCAAGGTCCTCAAGATCAGCGTGCTGTTTGCGCTCGCGGTCAACGTTTTACAGGCGTTCTGTGCGCCGATGCTCCTGAGCACCAGCATTTCCATCCGCCTGCCGGTCCTCGAGCTGTGCTTCGTGCTGGCGGCGCTCCTCGGCGCGCGGCTCATCGCCTCGAACGTCGCCCTTGCGGCGGACAACGACCTCTTTATTTGAGGGTGCTGCCATGGCGATCACGGTACATTTGGACGAGGTGCTGAAAGCGCGCGGCATGACAAGCAAGGAGCTTTGCGCCACCGTCGGCATCACGGAGGCGAATCTTTCCATTCTGCGCAGCGGCAAGGCTAAGGGCGTGCGCTTTGCGACGCTCAACCGTATCTGCTGCGCGCTCGAGTGCAATGTGGGCGACATTCTGCAATGCGACGGAGAATTGGAGGCAGAACATGAAGAGTAAAACGAAAACGATTTTGATTTTTGCTGCGATCCTTGCGGCGGTCTTTCTCATTGCCTTTCTCGACGGCGGCGCGGTGCAGTCCGCCGCGGACGAGGAGGAAGAGGGCACGCTCATCGGGGCTTTCGTCTCGGAAGAGGATCTTGACATCGACGATCTTGAGGTTACAGCAACGGGCAAGATTCAGTGGAAGCGGGGGCGGCTCTACGCCGAAAAATGGGAGAAAAGCTGGCGCTTTCCGAATCTTCCCGATGGCGGCGGCTTTTACAGCGCGCTGCGGACCGAGACCGAGGGAGAGTTTGCGGGCAGCACAACGCCGCAGCACGTGAGCTTCGGCGAGATCAAAACAACAAATATGGCGTACCACGTCTACGACGATAACGGCGTCCGTACGACGGACATCGACCTCTCGGGCGAGGTCTACGCCTGCGGCGACAGACAAGTGATTTTCAATCTTTATCCCATCTACCAGACGTCGGATGGACGCATTTATTTGACGCGCGGCAACAGCATGGGCATGTCCGGCTCGGACGGCGGCAGCATGACCCACACGCTCACGAGCGATAAGACCGAGACGATCGGCGGCAAGTCCGAGCGCGTGAAGGTCAGAGTCGCCATCACCGTTGTTGCCCGTCCGACGCCGACAAAGTTCACCGTCGCGCACATGGACAAAAACGATCAGCTTTTGAAGCTCGAGTAGTTCGCGCCAGACGCGCTGCCCGAGTCTATCACCGCCGCGCCCGGCGCGGCGTATCTCATCGGTACGAGCTATGGACAAGACTGGGACGGAGAGACGGCGGAATATAGCATTTGCAACCGTGACGGGAAGATTCAACCGCCTCTGGACACGTTTGCGTATCAGAACGGCAAACTCAAAGCGGTCAGCATTTGGGTCAACTGGAAGGAGGGGGCGGCATGAAACGCATCATTGCTTTTGCGCTGGCGCTTGCGGTGGTGTTCGGCATGAGCTTTGCGCTTTACAAGCCTGAGCGTATCGAAGCCGCGGCGCGGGAGACCATGGAGGACGAGTGGGTCGGGTATTTCTTTGCCCTCGAGCCCTTCGACGGCAGGCGCTATGCGACAGAGACCGGCGATGATTACGACTTCGGCGTGCCCGGCGTGCCGGTGTTTGTGACCATCACAGCGTTTGAACCCGACGATCCGGATTACGAAGAGGGCTCTGAATTCAACTATTCCGTCGGTGCGGCGGTGTCCGACGAGGTCGTTGGCAGCGGAATGCACATCAAGGTCGACGACAACGGCAGCAGCTACGAGACGGGCGGCGAGATCGTGCTCGACGCGCAGAAGAGGGTGGAGCTGTACGAATGTTATGTCTACCGCACGCCTGCGGGCGACTACTACGCCGAGTGTGTGCTGTACAACGGGATGAAGTCGGCCTACTGCGGGCCGGGCTTTGGCCTGAAGCAGACGCGGACGATCTCGGCCGAGCGGCCGGGCGATTGGAGTGTGAGCGGCAAAACGCAGAGCCACTCGATCAAGGTGAGCGTTTCATTTGTGGAGCGCACGGCGGCGGAGAGACTCGTGTTTGCCTGGCTGAGGGGGGACAAGAGCATTCTTTCGCGCGAGGCATACGGCGCGGACGCGCTTCCCGAGACGCTGACCGCGCCGGACGGCGCGTCGATGCTTGTCGTGACGCAGACGAGTGCGGACGGCACAAGCACCCGCTCGCTCTGCACACAGGACGATCTGTTCGCCAGAGCCTATGTTCCCTCGATGCTTTCCGGCCTTCTGCGTGTCGTCGACGTGTCGCTCGACTGGGGAGAGGACGAGACTTAACCAATTCTTAATAAAGAATTTGCTAAGAAAATGATTGCAATACGCGGGCAAAGCGGGTAAGATGGAGTGAACTCAAAGAAAAGAGGAACTTGCCATGCGTCCCGACGGAACCCGAGTGAAAGAGGCGTCCACCATCGTTTCGGCACTGCCCTATGTCATGCCGCGGCGCTACGACGCGCAGAATTTCATCACCGAATACGCTGATATGGAGGTCCTGCGCCGCTACATTCAGGAAAAGCGCCGCGAAGGCGTCCGCATCCCGTATATGACGCTCATTCTGGCGGCATACTTCAAGGCGTATCAGGAAAATCCGAAGATCAACCGCTTTATCATGAACAGCAAGATCTATCAGCGCAACCACTTCTGCGTCAGCTTCGTCATCCTGAAAACGCGCGCCGACGGCCGTGCGGACGAGACGTCGATCAAGGTGTTCTTTGAGGACGGGGACGATATCTTCTCCATCAACCGCAAGATCGAGGAGGCGGTCGCGCAGAATCAGGTGGCCGCGCACAACAACAATACGGATAAATTCGCGAATTTTCTGTTCGCCATCCCCATCCTGCCGGGGCTTTTGTTCGGCCTTGTCAAGCTGATGGACCGCTGCGGCCTGCTGCCGCGTAAGATCATTGATCTGAGCCCGTTCCACACGAGTCTTTTTATCACGAACCTTGCCTCCATCAACACGAATTCCATCTTCCACCACTGCTACGAGTTCGGCACGACGGGTGTGTTCGTCAGCATGGGCAAGCCTATTGCCAATTACAGGAGCGGGGAGTATAATAAAAAAATGATCCCGCTCTCCGTCGTGATGGATGAGCGCATCTGCACGGGACACGAGTACGCGCTGTTCTGGGCGAGCGTGCGCCGCTATCTCAAGCACCCCGAGCTGCTGGAGGGGAAGCCGACGGAGGAAAACGCAGATCTCGCGGAGGAATGCGTTTGATCAGCAGCCACAAGCCGCAAAGCGCGGGATCTGCGCTTTGCGGCGTTTTCTGCTTTTATATGTAGAAGAAAGGACAGGGAAGCTTCCTTGATCGAACCAAAGTCTCAGGTAAAGAAATGCAGCGCCCACGCAGAAATTTTGCAGCAGAACGATGAACGCACCGTCTACCGTCTCAGGGAGACGGACGGCGAGGTGCGCATCACGGCCTATCCCGTTTTCCCCGGCATTGAGCTTGCCTATCACGATGTGCACGCGCCGTCGTACCGTCTGGCAGAGCCGAATGCGGCGGGACTCATCGAGATCCAGCACTGCCGCGAGGGGCGTGCGGAATACTGCTGCGGCGGCGAGCATTACTTTTTGGCCCCCGGAGACCTCTCTGTCGTGCGCCGCGCCGCTATCGGGGGGGAGGTGGAGTTCCCCACGGGGCACTACCACGGCATCACCGTCACGCTCGACCCCGCCCTCGCACCTGACTGTTTGTCCTGCATTTTGCAGGATGTCGACGTCCGCCCCAGCGTGCTGGCGGAGAAGTTCTTCGCCGACTCGGAGTGCTTCGTCTCGCGTTCGTCGGCGCGCGTGGAGCACATCTTCTCTGAGCTCTACGCCGTGCCCGCCGGCATCCGCCGCGGCTACTTTAAGGTTAAGGTGCTGGAACTTCTGCTCTTTTTGAGTGCGCTCGACGTGGCGCACGAAAAGCACGGCTATACCGCCGCGCAGGTGCGCCTTGCGCGCGCGGCGCGCGACGCGCTGCTTGCAAGCACGGAGGACGACGTCACGATCTCAGCGCTCTCGCAGGAGCTTGGCGCGTCGTCCTCGCAGCTCGCCGCGAGCTTTCGCGGCGTGTACGGCATGACGCCCGCAGCGTTTTTGCGCGCGCAGAAGATGCACAGTGCCGCGCAGCTCCTGCGCACGAGCGACCGCACGGTGCTCGATATCGCGGGGCAGTTCGGCTATGACAACGCCAGCAAGTTTGCCAAGGCCTTCCGCAGTGTGATCGGTGTGTCGCCGAGCGCGTACCGCGCGGGCGCGGACAGCGACAGCTGCGCGCCGACGGCGGAAAAGGCAGAATAAAATATTTTGGAGCCTCATCCGATCAATTTGGAGCGGATGGGGCTCTTCTTTTCGGGTATCCTAAGACACGTCAAGAGCGAGGATGCCACTCCCTGAGAGTTAGAGAAATCTAACTTCTGGGGAGCCACCACCGAAACCAAAGGGGAGGGAAACGGGCATGTCTGAAGAGATCCTGGTGCGGCAGGGTGCGCCGACGTTGGCAGGTATCAAAACGGGCAGCCTCTTCCCTTGTCCTTGCGAAGATAAGGAAGCGCTCTTTGCGGACATCCGCCGCCTGAACCGTCTGCTTGTGCCAAAGGGCCTGTGTCTGCTGCCGATCCGTTTTCTGAAAGGACAGGTCCTTTTGTACCTGTACCGCCCCTCTGAGCTGCGGAGAGATTTGGAGAACGAACAGGCGGCCGAGATCCTGCACCACGCGGGCTACAATAGCGGCCACTGCGGACGCTGCATCGCAAACCTCATCCGCCGATTCCGCGAGGGCGGCGAATTCCCCCATGAGGTCGGGCTTTTCCTCTCGTATCCGCCGGAGGACGTCAAGGGCTTCATCGACCACCGCGCCTGCAACTTCAAATGCGCGGGGCTGTGGAAGGTCTACGGCGACGAGAAGAAGGCGCGCGAGCTGTTCGCCCGCTTCAAAAAATGCACGGAGATCTACTGCGCACTCTGGGAGGCCGGCTCGGGCATCGAGCAGCTTGCCGTGGCAGTGTGATAGATACTGATTTATGAAAGGAACATACTGATATGAAAAAGACTGCTGTTGTTTATTGGAGCGGCACGGGCAACACCGAGGCCATGGCCAAGGCCGTCGCTGAGGGCATGGAGAGCGCGGGCGCGCAGGTCACGATGTTGACCCCTGACCAGGTCAAGGCCAGCGAGCTGAGCGCTTATGACGCGATCGCCTTCGGCTGCCCCGCCATGGGCAGCGAAGTGCTCGAGGAGATGGAGTTCCAGCCCATGTTTGACGAGGTCAAGCGCAGCCTTGGCGGCAAGAGTGCCGCGCTGTTCGGCTCCTACGGCTGGGGCGACGGCGAGTGGATGCGCGGCTGGGAAAAGGACTGCGATGATTCCGGCATCCGCCTTGTGTGCGAGAGCGTGACCTGCTGCGAAGCGCCTGATGACGCCGCGCTGGACGCCTGCCGCGCGCTGGGCAAGGAGCTGGCGAAGTGAGGATTCCTCTGTGGACGAAAAGCGCGCGATGAGGAAGCTCAGGCGGAAAGCACCTGTGCTCGTTGCGCTTGCGGTCATCCTGCTGAGTCTTGCCATCGGCGGATGCCTGCCTTTTTGAAAACACGATGCGATGGAAGGCCGCGTACGGGGAGTGCGCGGCCTTCCGATTTTTATTTGCGCTGCCGAAACGGCAGATTTTTACTGATAAGTATTAGTATAACTTATAGATATGTAGATTATTATCAAAAAACTGATAAATAGGGCGGAGCCTTTCTCTCTTTTGCCGCATGGACGAAAAGAGCCCTCTGTGATACCATATTGCTTGTCAAGTTGAGCTCTTTGTAACTGACGGAAACGTGGGTCACCACAGGGGAGCAGAGAGCGTTTCTTGCTGAAATTCAGCAGCCGACCGTCTGGGCACTTCAACTGCACATCGAGGCAGTGGAGCGCCCATTTTTGCTTTTAAGGAGGCAGAACTATGCGAAAGGTAGCCGTTATTATGGGCAGCACGAGCGACCTGCCCGTCGCCGAGAAGGCGATCCAGACGCTCAAGGAATATGGGATCGAGACCGAGGTCCGCGTGTTATCCGCCCACCGGTGCCCGAACGAGGCAAGAGAATTTGCAGCGTCGGCACGGGAGAGCGGATTTTCTTGTATCATCGCGCTCGCGGGCATGGCCGCGCACTTGGCCGGCGCGATGGCCGCGAATACGACGCTTCCCGTCATCGGCGTGCCGTGCAGCGGCGCGAAGCTCGACGGCATGGACGCGCTGCTCTCGACCGTCCAGATGCCGAGCGGCATCCCCGTTGCCACCGTCGCTATCGACGGGGCGAAAAACGCCGCCATCCTTGCCGTCCAGATCATGGCTGTGAGCGACGAGGGCCTTGCCCACAAGCTCCAGGCCGCACGTGACGAGGGCACCGCCGCTGTCTTGAAGGCGGACGAGGAGCTTCGCGAGCGCTACAAAAACTGAGAAACCATCCATCCATATCAATCAACAAAAATATAAAATAAAAGGAGAACAGTCATCATGGAAAAGAAAGAACAGCTCTACGAAGGCAAGGCCAAGAAGGTTTACGCCACCGAAGATCCCAACCTCGTCATCGTTTCCTACAAGGACGACGCCACCGCCTTTGACGGCGCAAAGAAGGGTACCATCGTCGGCAAGGGCGTCATCAACAACCAGATGACCAACCGTCTGATGGCCAAGATGGAAAAGGCCGGCATCCCGACCCACTTTGTTGAAGAGCTCAGCGAGCGCGACACGCTCGTCAAGAAGGTCTCCATCGTCCCGCTGGAGGTCATCATCCGCAACATCTCCGCCGGTCACTTCGCCTCCCGCTACGGCGTGGAGGAGGGCATCGTCTTCTCCGAGCCCACGATCGAGTTCTCCTACAAGAACGACGATCTGCATGACCCCCTGATGAACGCCTATCACGCCGTTGCCCTCAAGCTCGCGACCTGGGAGGAGATCGAGCTCATCAAGAAGTATGCCTTCGCCGTCAACGACACGCTCAAGGCATTTTGGAGCGAGTGCGGCGTCACGCTCGTCGACTTTAAGCTCGAGTTCGGCAAGACCGTCGACGGCCAGATCGTTCTCGCCGACGAGATCAGCCCCGACACCTGCCGCCTGTGGGACAGCAAGACGAACGAAAAGCTCGACAAGGACCGCTTCCGCCGCGACCTCGGCGGCGTGGAAGACGCCTACGCCGAAGTCATGAAGCGCCTGATGGCTCACGACGCACAGTAAGATCAAATATGACAGAGAATCACAACATCATCCCGGCGCGCCACATTCACGAAGAATGCGGCGTGTTCGGCATCTTTACGCCTCAGGAGGCGGACGTCGCGTCCTATGCCTACTACGCGCTCTACTCCCTCCAGCACCGCGGACAGGAGAGCGCGGGTATCGTCGTCAACGACGACGGCCTGTTCCGCTCGCTGCGCGACACTGGCCTTGTGAGCGAGGTCTTCCCGCCCGAGCAGCTCAAATCGCTCGGCAAGGGTACCATCGCCGTCGGCCATGTGCGCTACGGCACGACTGGCAGCGACAACAAGCGCAACGTCCAGCCCATTCTGGTGAACCACTTCAAGGGCCGCATGGCGCTCGCGCACAACGGCAACCTGACGAACTCCCGCGAGCTGCGGCAGGAGCTTGAAAGTCGCGGCTCCATCTTCCAGACCACGACCGACAGCGAGGTCATCGCCTATATCATCGTGCAGGAGAGACTCAACCGCGGCTCCATCGAAGAGGCTGTCTCCGCTGCGATGGACCGCATCGAGGGCGCGTATTCCCTCGTCCTCTCCTCGCCGACGAAGCTCATTGCCGCGCGCGACCCCCACGGCTTCCGTCCCCTCTGCATGGGGCATCTGAAGGACGGCTCTGTTGTCTTCGCGTCTGAATCCTGCGCGCTCGACGCCATCGGCGCCGAGTTTGAGCGCGACATCCGCCCCGGCGAGATCGTTGTCGTCGACACGGCCGGCGTTCGCTCCGACACGAGCCACTGCGGCAAAGCGCCGAAGAAGCTTTGCGTCTTCGAGTTCATCTACTTCGCCCGCCCTGACTCCGTCATCGACGGCAGCAGCGTCCACGTCGCACGCCAGCGCGCAGGCGCGTTCCTCGCGCTCGAGCATCCCGTGCAGGCGGATGTCGTCATCGGCGTGCCGGATTCCGGCCTTGATGCAGCCCTCGGTTACGCGCGCCAGAGCGGCATCCCCTACGGCATCGGCTTTATCAAAAATAAGTACATCGGCCGCACGTTCATCTCGCCCACGCAGACGATGCGCGAAAATGAGGTCAACATCAAGCTCAACCCCATCCGCTCCGTGGTTGAGGGCAAGCGCGTCGTGCTGATCGACGATTCTATCGTCCGCGGTACGACCTGCCGCCGCACGATCGACCTATTGTGGAAGGCGGGCGCGAAAGAGATCCACATGCGCGTCAGCGCGCCGCCGTTTGTCTCCGAGTGCTACTACGGCACGGACATCGACGACAAGAACAACCTCATCGCCACGCACCACACGGTCGATGAGATCGCGAAGATCATCGGCGTCAACTCGCTCGGCTACTTAAGCATCGAGGACGTCGTCAAGCTCGCCGACAACACCGAAAACGGCTTTTGCACGGCCTGCTTCGGCGGCGGCTATCCCACCTCTATCCCGAAAGACGGCGGCAAGGACCGCTTTGAGTGCAAAATCAGTGAAGGGGAGAAGAAAAAGAATGCGTAGTTTTTCCGAGAGCTACCGTGACGCCGGCGTGAATATCGAGGCCGGCTACGAGGGCGTCAAGCTGATGAAAAAGCACGTCCAGCGCACCATGATCCCAGGCGTTGTGTCCGATATCGGCGGCTTTGGCGGCCTGTTCGCACCCGATCTCACCGGTATGAGCGAGCCCGTGCTCGTCTCGGGCACGGACGGCGTGGGCACGAAGCAGCGCATCGCGCAGCTGATGAACAAGCACGACTCCGTCGGCATCGACTGCGTCGCCATGTGCGTCAACGACATCATCTGCTGCGGTGCAAAGCCCATCTTCTTCCTCGACTACATCGCCATCGGCAAGAATGAACCGGAGAAGGTCGCGACGCTCGTCTCCGGCGTGGCGGAGGGCTGCGTGCAGTCCGGCTGCGCGCTCATCGGCGGCGAGACCGCCGAACACCCCGGCACCATGTCTGCCGACGACTATGACCTTGCGGGCTTCGCCGTCGGCATTGTCGACCGCGCGAAGATCATCGACCACGACCGCATGCGTCCGGGCGACGTTGTGATCGCGCTCACCTCAAGCGGTATCCACTCCAACGGCTATTCCCTCGTGCGCAAGGTCTTCAACGTCGAGCACGCGGACCTCGGCGCGTATGTCGACGAGCTCGGCTGCACGCTGGGCGAAGAACTGCTGCGCCCGACGAAGATCTACGTGAAGCCCGTCCTCGCGGCGATGGACGTGGCCGACGTCCACGGCGTCAGCCACATCACGGGCGGCGGCTTCTATGAAAATATTCCCCGCTGCATCCCCGACGGCCTGTGCGCGAAGATCGACAAATCCTCTCTCCGCACGCCGCCGATCTTCGGCATGCTCCAGCGCATGGGCAGCATCCCCGAGCACGACATGTTCAACACCTACAACATGGGCGTCGGCATGACGATGATCGTCGCCAAAGATGACGCCGGCAAGGCGCTTGCTGCCCTCAAGGAAAACGGCCAGGACGCCTACGTGATCGGCGAGGTCGTGAGCGGGGAAGAGAAGGTCGCACTATGCTGAAAAGCGCGCGCATCGCGGTGTTCGTCTCGGGCGGCGGCACGAATTTACAAGCCTTGCTCGACGCGCAGAGAGACGGCAAAATTCCACACGGCGAGATCGCGCTCGTCATTTCCTCTCAGGCATGCGCCTACGCGCTCGAACGCGCGGAAAAGGCGAACGTCCCCGCGCACACCGTGCCGTCGAGCCTCATCCAGCACGACTTTGAGGCGGCGATCGAGCTTCTGCTCGAGCAGTACAAGATCGACGTTATCGTCCTCGCGGGCTTTTTGAGCATCCTGAGCGAGAACTTCACGAAAAAGTGGCCGCGCCGCATTCTGAATATCCATCCGTCGCTGATCCCGTCGTTCTGCGGCAGGGGCATGTACGGCTTAAAGGTTCACGAGGCCGCGCTTGCGCGCGGCGTGAAGGTCACGGGCGCGACGGTGCACTTTGTCAACGAAATTCCCGACGGCGGCGAGATCATCCTGCAAAAAGCGGTCGAGATCGAAGAGGGCGACACGCCCGAGACCTTACAGCGCCGCGTGATGGAGCAGGCCGAATGGAAGCTCCTGCCGCGCGCGACGGAGCTTGTCTGCCGCGCCATCACAGAAGAGGAGAACTGAAATGGTCGACTTTTTGCACTTTCTGAAAAATACGTCTTATCCCGGCCGCGGCATTTTAGTCGGCAAGGACCGCGTCTATTATTTCATCATGGGCCGCAGCGAGAACAGCCGCAACCGCGTCTTCGTCAAGACCGACGACGGCATCCGCACCGAGGCTTATGACCCCGCCAAGCTCGCCGACCCGAGCCTCATCATCTATCACCCCGTCCGCACGATGGGCAGCGACCTCGTCGTGACGAACGGTGACCAGACCGACACGATCTGCGCACATGGCGACTTCCGCCGCGGCCTGATGACGCGCGAGTACGAGCCCGACGAGCCGAACTGGACACCGCGCATCTCCGCCATCGTGCATGAGGACGGCTCATTCGAGATGTCCATCCTCAAGCATAACAACGGCCGGTGCCTGCGCGAGTTCTTCTGCTACGAGGGCTGCGACGCGGACAAGGCCTACTTTATCAGCACCTATCAGGGCGACGGCACGCCGCTGCCGACGTTTGCGGGCGAGCCGATGGAGGTGAGCGTCCCCAGCCCCGAAGAGGTCTGGGACGCGCTCAACGCGGACAACAAGGTGTCCCTTTACGCAAACATGAACGGCGAAGTCAAGCTGTTCAACAAGAATTTAGGCGATTGAGGAGAACGATATGAACGAGCTCGAACTCAAATACGGCTGCAACCCCAACCAGAAGCCTGCGCGCGTCTTTATGAAAGACGGCGGCGACCTGCCGTTCACCGTGCTGAACGGCAAGCCAGGCTACATCAATCTGCTCGATGCCTTCAACTCCTTCCAGCTCGTGCGCGAGCTTAAGGAGGCCACGGGCCTGCCCGCCGCGGCGAGCTTCAAGCACGTCTCTCCCGCGGGCGCGGCGCTCGGCCTGCCGCTCGACGAGGTGGACAAGCAGATTTACTTTGTTGAGCCTGACGCGGCCCTTTCGCCCATCGCCTGCGCCTACATCCGCGCCCGCGGCGCGGACCGCCTCTGCTCCTATGGTGACTGGGCGGCGCTCTCCGACGAGTGCGACGCCGCGACGGCGGAATATCTGAAAGGCGAGGTCTCCGACGGCATCATCGCCCCCTCGTTCAGCGAGGAGGCGCTTGCCATTCTGAAGACGAAAAAGGGCGGCAAGTACAACATCGTGCAGATGGACCCCGCCTACATTCCCGCCCCGCAGGAGCAGAAGGACGTCTTCGGCGTCACGTTCGAGCAGGGCCGCAACAACTGCAAGATCGACGAGTCGCTGCTTGCGAACATCGTCACCGAAAATAAGAATCTTCCCGATGACGCGAAGCGCGACATGATCGTTTCGCTCATTACGCTCAAATACACGCAGTCGAACTCCGTCTGCTACGCCAAGGACGGCCAGACCATCGGCGTCGGCGCCGGCCAGCAGAGCCGCATCCACTGTACGCGCCTTGCCGGCAGCAAGGCGGACAACTGGTATCTCCGCCGCCACCCGAAGGTGCTTGCGCTGCCGTTTGTGGACGGTATCCGCCGCCCTGACCGCGACAACGCCATCGATGTTTATATTTCCGACGAGTGTGACGACGTTTTGGCCGACGGTGCATGGCAGCGCGTCTTCAAGGAGCGCCCCGAGCCGCTGACGGTGCAGGAGCGCAAGGATTGGGTCGCCCGCCAGAGCGGCGTGACCGTCGGCTCCGACGCGTTCTTCCCGTTCGGCGACAATGTTGAGCGCGCGAGAAAGAGCGGCGTCACCTACATCGCGGAACCCGGCGGCTCGATCCGCGACGACAACGTCATCGAGACGGCGAACAAATACGGCATCACCATGGCCTTTACCGGACAGAGATTGTTCCATCACTAAAAGGAGGAACGAAACGAATGAAACTCATGGTCATCGGCGGCGGAGGCCGCGAACACGCCATTATCAAGAAGTTAAAAGAAAATCCCGCAGTTGAGGAAATTTACTGCCTGCCCGGTAACGGCGGCATCGCCGCCGACGCGGTCTGCGTGCCGGAGATCGGCGCAAAGGACATCCCCGCGCAGGTCGAATTTGCGAAAGTGCACCGGATCGACTACGCCGTCGTCGCGCCGGACGATCCGCTGGCCCTCGGCGCGGTGGACGCGCTGACCGAGGCGGGCGTTCCGTGCTTCGGCCCCGACAAAAAGGCCGCCGTCATCGAGGCGAGCAAGGCATTTTCCAAGGACCTGATGAAAAAATACGGCATCCCCACGGCAAAGTATGAGCTCTTCACCGACGCGGACGCCGCCTGCGCCTATATTGATTCTCAGGGCGCGCCCATCGTCGTCAAGGCCGACGGTCTGGCGCTCGGCAAGGGTGTCGTCGTTGCGCAGACGGTGGAGGAAGCAAAGGCCGCCGTCCGCTCCATGATCGAGGACAAGGCCTTCGGTCAGAGCGGCGCGCGCGTCGTCATCGAGGAGTTCATGGAGGGGCCCGAGGTCTCCGTTCTGAGCTTTACCGACGGTGAAACGGTCGTTCCCATGGTTTCTTCCATGGATCACAAGTGCGCGCTGGACGGCGACAAGGGCCCGAACACCGGCGGCATGGGCACGATCGCCCCAAATCCCTGCTACACGGAAAAGATCGCGGCAGAGTGCATGGAGACGATCTTCCTACCTACCATCCGCGCGATGAAGGCCGAGGGCCGCCCCTTCAAGGGCTGCCTGTACTTCGGCCTGATGCTCACAAAGGACGGCCCGAAGGTCGTGGAGTACAACTGCCGCTTCGGCGACCCTGAAACGCAGGTCGTGCTGCCGCTTCTCAAATCCGATCTGCTCACGGTTATGCAGGCCACGACGAGCGGCACGCTCAAGGACGTCCCCGTCGAGTTTTCGACCGATTCCGCCTGCTGCGTCGTCCTCGCCTCGAACGGGTACCCCAAGAAGTACGAGAGCGGCTTCCCCATCACGATGAGCGAAGAGGCCGCTGCGCACACCTACGTTGCGGGCGCGAAAAAAGACGGAGACAAGCTCCTGACCGCGGGCGGCCGCGTGCTCGGCGTTACCGCCGTCGCCCCCACGCTCGAGGAGGCCGTGAAGGAGGCCTACCGGTTATCGTCCGAGGTCGATTTTGCCAACAAATACTGCCGCAGCGACATTGGCCGCCGAGCCCTCGCCGCGCAAAAGGAGAGAGAGTAAATGGTCTATCGCGTCTGTGTTGAAAAAAAGCCCGGCCTTGCGCCCGAGTGCGCGAGCCTTCTTTCCGACTGCCGCTCGTTTCTGGACCTCAAGGGTCTCGAAAGCGTGCGCATCTGGAACCGCTACGACGTTGAGGGCATCGACGAGGCCCTCTTTGCCTATGCAACAAACACCGTTTTCTCCGAGCCGCAGCTCGACCTGACGAGCGGGGAGATCGACGCGAGCGGCGCTGCCGCCGTCTTTGCTGTCGAGCCGCTGCCCGGCCAGTTTGACCAGCGGGCGGATTCCGCCGCCCAGTGCATCCAGATCATCTCTCAGGGCGAGCGTCCCCTCATCCGCACCGCCAAGGTCTACGCCCTGTACGGCACGCTGACGGACGGGGACATCCGGGAATTCAAAAAATACGTCATCAACCCGGTGGAATGCCGGGAGGCGTCTCTGGACGTGCCGGAGACCCTCGCTATCCGCTATGACATCCCCACGGAGGTGGCGACCCTGACCGGCTTCACGAAACTTAGCCGTGACGAGCTGGCGGACTTTATCGCGAACTACGGCCTTGCCATGGACTTGGACGATATCGCCTTCTGCCAGTCCTATTTCCAGAAGGAAGACCGCGACCCCACCATCACGGAAATTCGCATGATTGACACCTACTGGTCCGATCACTGCCGCCACACCACCTTCGGCACCATTCTCGACCACGTGACCTTCGAGGACGCCCTGCTGCAAAAGACCTACGAGGATTATCTGGAAACCCGGAATGCCCTTGGCCGCAGCGAGAAGCCC